>JAEEGL016680884.1_pt1 | contig 28374 bp, 28 predicted proteins | sample 9134231 | NCBI WGS metagenome assembly JAEEGL01 (sample SAMN16246548, study PRJNA631951) | gut metagenome | biome: gut microbiome; feature: rumen; material: fiber-attached | host: Bos | place: Iran: Karaj | collected 2018-10
ATGCCCGTCGTAGTAACCAACTGCTCGAACACCTATGGTCCTTATCAGTTCCCTGAGAAGCTGATTCCCTTGTTCATCAATAACATCCGCCATCGCAAGCCGTTGCCCGTTTATGGTAAGGGTGAGAACGTACGCGACTGGCTGTATGTTGAGGATCATGCCCGTGCCATCGATGTGATTTTCCATGAGGGTAAGATTGCCGATACCTATAATATCGGTGGTTTCAACGAGTGGAAGAACATTGATATCATCAAGGTGGTGATTAAGACGGTTGATCGTCTGCTGGGACGCAAGGAAGGTGAGGATATGGATCTGATTACCTTCGTAACCGACCGTGCAGGTCATGACCTGCGCTATGCTATCGACAGTACCAAGCTCCAGAAGGAACTCGGCTGGGAGCCAAGTCTGCAGTTCGAGGAAGGCATCGAAAAGACCGTTCGTTGGTATCTAGACAACCAGGAATGGTTAGATAACGTGACAAGTGGCGATTACCAACAGTATTACATTAAAATGTATAAAAATCGCTAATATGATTAATTAAAGAATTGTATTGATAATTAATTGATTTATTAATTCTAGTTATGAGAGTCATAGGTGTAATACCTGCTAGGTACCAATCAAGTAGATTCCCAGGAAAGCCACTGGCAGACATCTTTGGAAAACCAATGATTTGGTGGGTGTATAATCAGGTGAAACAGGTGGAAGAATTTGATCAAGTTGTAGTAGCTACAGACGATGACAGAATTCGCAAGGAATGTGAGAAATATAATATTGATGTTGTGATGACAAGTGATAGTCATCCCACTCATGTTAACAGAATTCATGAAGTAAGTGAAAAGATTCAATCAGATTTCTATCTTGTCATATGTGGCGATGAGCCATTGATTAGTGTCGATGTGATTAAAGCTGCATTACCTTCTCCAAATTGTGTCAAAAACGATTTTTATGTAGGCGGTCTATGTCGTTATATGAACGACCCGGCAGAAGTTATAGACCCAGCCAATATAAAAGTAGTTACCAACGATAATGATGAATGCATATTATTAAGTCGAGCAGCAGTACCTTTCCCATACAAAACAATATTGTTTAAATATAAAAAAGTCGTAGGAGTTGAGTGTTATAACAAGAAAGCTTTAGACTTCTTTGTTTCAACGCCCAAAGGATTTCTGGAGAATATAGAGGATGTAACATTACAGCGCTTTTTGGAGAATAAAATACATATAAAGTATAAACTTGTTGATTCTGTTTCATTGTCGGTGGACACTCCAAGAGATTTAGAGAAAGTAAAGTCAATTATCAAACAAAACAAAGAGAAATATGGCATCTAACATTAAATTACTCGATTGCACTCTACGCGATGGCGGTTATATTAATGACTGGGAGTTCGGCCATGGCGTTATAACGGGAATGTATAAGCGATTAGACGAGGCTGGGGCTGATTACATAGAAGTAGGATTCCTTGATGATCGCCGTGAGTTTGATATGAACCGTACGATAATTCCAAATACTGAAGCTATTAATAAAATCTACGGGAGTATAGAAAAGAAACATGCCATTCCAGTCGCGATGATTGATTTTGGAACTTGCTCTTTGGATAGTATAGGACCGGCGGATTCCACTTTCATCGATGGAATACGTGTAATCTTTAAAAAAGAGAAGATTGAACAGGCCTTGCCTTTCTGTAAGGCTATTAAGGAAAAAGGTTATAAGCTATTTATTCAAGCAATATCCATAACAGCATATTCTGATATGGATATGTTACAATATGTGCAGAAAATCAATGAGATTAAGCCGTATGCTTTTTCTATCGTAGATACTTATGGACTACTGGATAATAAGAGCATGACTCGTTATTTCCGCTTGATTGATGATAATCTTGACCCGGAAATAAAAATGGGTTATCATGATCATAACAACTTTCAGTTGGCGTTTAGTAACACATGTAAATTCCTGGCAATGGATACAGACCGTGAACTAGTTGGTGATTCTTCTGTTTACGGGATGGGGAAAAGTGCAGGTAACTGTGCTAGTGAGTTACTCGCATTACATCTTAACCAGTATTATCATAAGAATTATAATCTAAGTGAGATACTGGAGTGTGTCGATACTTACATGATGCCAATCTACCAAAAACATTATTGGGGGTACAAATATGACTTCTATTTAGCAGCTATGCAAGGTGTTCATCCAACCTATGTTAAAGATTTGCTTGATAAGAAGACTCTATCTGTGAGCTCTATTAACGAAATATTGTCCTCAATACCAGAACATAAGAAACTGCTTTATGATAAGAATCTGTCTGCGGAATTGTATCTTAATTACCAAAACCATAAGATAAATGATGATGATGTTTATTATTCTGATTTTGCAAAGGAACTAAAGGAACATAATATTCTTATATTAGGCCCGGGTCGCTCCTTATTAGAAGAGTCAGAAAAGATATTAGAAACAATCCGCCACGATTCATCACTGATTATTTCAACAAATTTCTACCCAGACAATTATAAAGTCAATTATATTTTTATGTCAAATGCGAAGCGGTATGGTAAACTTGCTGATATGATTATTGATAAAGAAAAGATGAAAGGAGTTGATTTTATCCTTACGTCTAACATTACGCCAGTTGATTATAAACCTAAATATATCCTTAACTACGAATCGTTGTTGGTTAAAGAGACTGAGTGCCAAGACAATTCCCTAATGCTGCTTCTGAACTTCTTAAAAAAGATTGGAGTGAAAGAGGTTAAGCTGGCGGGCTTTGATGGATATAAGTTAGATGAGTCGAATTATTATAGAAAAGGATACGAAATGTCTTCTGAGAGTAATCTCAAGGTGCTGAGAAATGAACAGATATCAAATGCTTTGAGAAGGTTCAATGAACAAATACAAATAACATTTGTCACATCAACATTATACAATATTAAATGATAAAAGCTGTATTATTTGACCTAGATGGAACGCTTCTTGACACGAGTGAGGGTATTAAACATAGCGTATGTTATACTATCTCTAAAATGGGTTATGGCACTTTACCTGAAGAAACTATTCTTAAGTTTGTTGGACCTCCCATTCAGAACTCACTGATGCTATATTGTGGTGTTGATAGAGAGGAAGCGCAAAGAGGTGCAAATATATTTCGAGATTTTTATAAGTCCGAGGCTCTGTTTGAAGCAACTTTATACGAGGGAATAATATCGCTTCTTGCCATGATAAAAGAAAAGGGACTGAAAATTGGAGTTGCCACGTACAAGAGGGAGGATTATGCAATTGATTTGCTTAGAAAATTTGGAATTGCTGATTATTGTGATGTGATACATGGTGCAGATAATGATAATAAATACTCAAAGAAAGATATTATTGAGATGTGCATAAATGAATTGGGCGAAGACAGAACGGGAATAGTAATGATTGGAGATACAGAACATGATGCACAAGGAGCATATGACGCTAGCATTTCATTTATTGCGGTAACATGGGGGTTTGGATATAAGGAGGACTCTTTTAAAAGTACTTATCCAAACCTAAATGTTGCATCTACCCCTGCGGTAATTGCATCTTTTTTGGAATTATAGATAGTTAATGATAATTTGCAAAGAGTTATTATGTTGCTACTAAATTGTTTCAAAATATTAACTTCATCGCCATTATTGAAAAATTCAATAATATATGTAGTGACGGATGGAATTAACAAGGCCATACCTTTTTTCCTACTTCCGATTATCTCCCGTTATCTAAACCCATCCGAATATGGAATAGTTACTAATTATAATGTTTTTGTAAGTGTATTAGGTGCGTTGGTATATTTATGTACCGGTGGGGTTATACCTGTAATGTTTTTCAAACTACCTAATGACAAGATAAAGGTATATGTGTCAAATATGCTTGTTGTAAACACTATATCCACGTTTATATGCCTTTTGACAGTTTGTTTATTCTCCTCAAAACTTGAGGAATTGTTAAACTTTTCTTTTGAATACCAATTAAGTGCTGTTGTCCTCGTATGGTTTTCTGCCATAAGTTATGCAAATTTGGTCTTATGGCGCTGTGAGGAGAAATCTTTAAAATTTGGGGTGTATAATATAATTAACTCATTAATAAATGCTCTAATAACCGTGACGTTAGTAATTGTGTTGCTAAGGGGTTGGGAAGGCCGCGCCCAAAGCATATTCCTAACAGCTATAATAATGGGTGTTGTAAGTATAATGATCTTATATAAGAAAGGGTATATTGTATTTGAGATTTCTAAAGATTATATAAAAAACGTTTTAACTTTCTCTATCCCGATTATTCCGCATGCTTTGTCCTTTTGGATAAAAAGTGGAGCTGACAAAATCATGCTTACTGATATGTGCGGCCTTGAAGAAAACGGATTATATAGTGTTGCAGTTACGTGGGGTGCAATTGTATCTATGTTAATGGTGGCATTTTCTAATTCATATTCACCATGGCTGTTTAAAAAATTATCTTTTTTTGATAAAAATAAGGATGGAACCATCTCTAATCAACAGCGCTTGGTAAGGATGATTTGGCTTACATTAATTGGAATATTTTTAATTGTTTTTGTTATCTATTGGGTGTCCGCTTTTTTAATTGATATTATGTACCCAGAAAATTATAGCGGCTCACAAAGATACCTTCCATTTGTGATGCTTTCAGAAGCATTTAATGGTGCTTATCTATTATTTGTATGTTTTTTACATTATACTTTTAAAACAAAGATATTGGGAGCAACAACGTTTACATTAAGCATTGTTCAAATAACATTAGCATATTTGTTTATTTCATATTTCGGTGCTATCGGAGTCGCATACTCGTCAGTGATTGGTAGTATGTTGACATTCAGCCTAATTGCTTTGTTTGGTATACACGCTTATAAATTACCATGGTTTAATTATAAAAATATTAATGACGTACGAAAAATATAAAGAATTATCTGAAGCTCTAAAGTATGAATATAACGGAATAGAGCTTTCTCATGTAGTAGCCACAAGGATATGGGGGATGGCAAATGGTGAAGATGTGTTTGGATCCTTGCATTTTTTTAGGCTATTTTTTGCATTAGATTTTAGAAAGTTAAAGATGCCGCATAATGGCTTTCTTTCTACTTTTATGGAAACATTCCGCAAAGATCATTGTGATCTTTATACAGGGGTGACTAATAGCTTGTCGTTAAAACCCAAAATCTCCTATTTATATGAAATACCGAAGAGATTATCTATCCATCCATTATTATGGATAAATGTAATCAACAGGGTCTTAAAGAATCTTAAGAATCAAAGAATAGGATTTGTGGATAAATTACACTGGGCTGTAGAATATGTATACTTAGTTCAAACAATCTGTGTGTTGGACTCAATCGACTTTTCTAGAGTAAATAAGTATTTATGTATGTGCCATATTCTCTCTATGGAGAATCTACTGACACAGTATTTAAGAAAGAAAGGAGTGATAACCTTCTCGTTAGAAGAAGGCATTTACATGGTATACAAAAAAAATATAGTTTTAGGCTCTATAGCATATGAGTTATTTGAGACAGATCATCTTCTTTGTTGGGGTCAATATACTAAAGACGAATATATAGCCTATGGAATTAATCCTGATAGAATTGATGTCGCGGGTTATCCAAAATGTCATTATTTAGCCGATCTGAAAACACCAAACGCTTATCAAAAGTGTTTAGTAATGCTAGCAGGGCCAATATTCGGTGATGTGAATGCAAAATTATTAGATATTCTGGATAATATGTCGGATGAATATGATATCACACTAAAGTCACACCCCGCTAATTATGAGATTATGATGGACTATGCTAAGTCTCATGGATTAAAGATTGTACCTAAAACTCAAACAGTTAATGATTGCTTGAATACAGGAAATTACGATTTCTGTATTGCAGTTAACACTACGGCATATTATGAATCTTGGATGGCAGGAATACCGTGTGTAAGATATTTCGATGAAAGGTTTGACAATTTCTTCGGTTTTGAGGATTTGTTTTCTACTAGAGAAGAGTTGATTTCCATGATAAATGAGTACCGATCAACGCCAAAGTCAAAGGACGAAGTTATTAAAATGCTCGAATATGCTATCGGGTTCGGATTAGATAATTATGACAAACTAATTAATAGTTAATACAATGTTCGGTTACATCCATCGTATTATTCTTTTTGTTATTTCTGTGCTTAGGTGGTTGTGGTTTTATCCCAGATTTTCTCACCTTGGTTTTCGTTCAGAAGTGATTTCACCCTTAAGAATAGATGGTGGAAGGAATATATCAATAGGTAGAGGTGCTCATATAGGATATAAATCTTGGATAGCAGCACTTCCACATACAGGTGGGACTGCTCGTTTAATCTTTGAGGATGGCTGTACGATAGGTAATTTTAACCACATATATGCAACAAGTTCAATTATATTGCATAAGAATGTACTGACTGCAGATAAGGTGTATATATCAGACAATGTTCATGGGTATAAAGACATTTGTCTGCCAATACTCCAACAACCTATTGTACAGAAAGGAGAGGTTGAGATAGGCGAAGGCTCATGGTTAGGAGAAAATGTATGTATTATTGGGGCAAAAGTAGGGAAACAATGCGTTATTGGAGCTAACAGTGTGGTGACCAAAGATATACCAGACTATAGTATTGCTGTAGGTTCACCTGCAAAAGTCATAAAACAATATAATTTCGAAGAAAATGCTTGGCAAATTATTGAAAATCAGAAATATGATGGGGGGGGTAGAAATTGGTGGATCCTTTTTGCTGCATAAGCCCTTTTTTAAGGAATTTCATCTGGGCTGTATTATAAAGTCTCCAATCATCATAACCCCCCAATATGTTTCTTTAGGAAAAGGGGTTTATATTGGCTACCATGCGCGTATTGAAGGTGTAGATTTCTGGAATGGACAGTCATTTGTACCATCTATAAAGCTTTGTGAGGGGGCATCAGTACAGCAAAACTTGCACCTTACATGTGCAAAGTCTGTTGTAATAGGAAAGAATACGGCAATTGCAGCAAATGTTACGATAACAGATATTCATCATCCGTATTCAGATGTTACTGAACCAATTGAACATCAAATGATAGAGGTGAGAGAGGTTGAAATTGGTGATGATTGTAAAATATATAATAATGTTGTTATACTGCCAGGTGTACATATTGGTAAGCATGTTACTATAGGGGCTAATAGCGTAGTATCCCATTCAATACCTGATTTTTGTGTCGCGGTAGGTAATCCTGCCAAAATTATAAAGAAGTATAGTTTTGAACAACAACAATGGATAAAAACTGATGGGTAATTTATTTGGATGCATTACTTTTGCACTACAATATCTGCGAACTCTTTTGTTTTTTCAATGGAGGTTTAAGAAGTGTGGTAAATGGACGTTATTCGGCCATGTGAATAAAATTGTCGGTGGCAAGTATATTCAAATAGGAGAAAAATGTTGTTTAGGGAATAATCTAAGAATAGAAACAGTATCCAACTGGGGGGGGCATAATTTTACGCCATCAATAAAAATTGGGAAAAAAGTAATTATTAATCAAAATTTTCATTGTACTTGTGCAGACTCAATAGCGATTGGCGATGGAACTTCAATCACAGCAAATTGTGGCGTTTTTGATATTATTCATCCATATGAGGATATAAATGTAAGTCCTGTATTAGCACCAATTAAAACAGAACCCATAAGAATTGGAAAAGATTGCATGATAGGGATGAACTCCGTAATTATGCCAGGGACACAACTGGGAAACCATTGCATAGTAGGCGCAAATAGTGTTGTAAGCGGAGTGTTTCCAGATAATACTGTTATAGCAGGAACGCCAGCAAAAATAATTAAAAGATATGACCAACATACAGGGAAGTGGATTCGTCAATAAAATGAATCTAGAAGGCAAAAAGATCCTTTTTATTGGAATGAGCTTTTATGACTATGAAGAGTGTATCCTAGATTACTTAAAACAATCAGGAGCAGATGTCTTCTATTTTTCATCAACATGTTACGCCTCTAAGATTAATAAATGGATATTTAGGCTCGGTTTTGAAAATTGGGCATTAAGGAGGGCTAGAAAAAGGACATCAAGGCTATTGTTGACCCAACCAAAAGATATTGATATTGTTCTTATTATAAAAGCAGAGAATTTTGAAAAAGAGCAGATTGGCATATTGAAAAATCGATATCCTACCTCGAAGATAATATTGTATGAATGGGATTCCCTTTTTAGACTTAAAAATAGAGATATCCTATTGGCTGAATTTGATAATATCTATACGTTTGATAAAAGAGATGCAAAGGAATATGGATTAAAATATAGACCTCTTTTCTTTAGAGAGAAAGAAGATTTTCAATGCCCGATTCTTTATGATGTTTCATTCGTTGGTTTGGCTCATGACAACCGTTACCCTATTATTCATAAGATAAAACAACAACTAGAAGAGAAAGGATTGTCATATAAGTTTGTATTAACTACGTCTTTTCTTTCCAAATGGATTGGCTTGTATATCACTAATTCTTTTTCAAAAGACGATAAGGATATTCTATTTACAAGAAAGATTCCATATGAAGAGTATATCGGTATAACAAAATCCTCGCGCGTGATTATAGATATCTGTAGCCCTGATCAACATGGACTAACCATGAGGGCTATAGAATGTATAGGCCTTCGGAAAAAGATAATTACAACAAATGCTGAGATTATGAATAGTGGTTTGTCGGAACAAAATTTCTCACTATTAAGTAATAATAACCTTGTTGATGTAAATTTCTTTGATACGGAATATAATTATGATGATGAAATTAATAGGTATTCATTGCCATGTTTTATCGATGAATTACTAAGTTGATTAATCTTGAATATGAAAAAGAAAGTACTTATAACTGGAGGTGCAGGTTTTATAGGTTCACACATTGCCTTACGATTGATTGAGAAAGGTTATGATGTGACAGTGTTGGACAATCTCCTGGAACAAATTCATGGAGAAAATCCAGATAAGACTTCACCATTGTATTGTAGCATAAAAGACAAAACACGGTTTATCAAAGCTGACGTTTGTGATAAAGATGCTTTGGAGGATGCTATACGTGATGCTGACTACATCATTCACTTGGCAGCAGAGACTGGTACAGGTCAGTCTATGTATGAGATCAAGCGCTATGTTGATGTAAACATTGGTGGAACAGCTCTGCTGCTGGACATCCTGACCAACACCAAACACCACGTAAAACGTGTTGTTGTAGCTGAATCCCGTGCCATCTATGGTGAGGGTAAATATCATTGTGAAAAGTGTGGTGATGTGTATCCTACTGAACGTAAGGATGAGGATATGGCAAAAGGCGACTTTGATTGTCATTGCCCTAAATGTGGAGGGAACGTAACTCTTGTAGCAACAACGGAGGATAGTGTTATTCATCCTTCATCGGTTTATGGTATTGGTAAACAGGTGCAGGGTCAATTAGTTCATCTTATTTGCAAGAATATAGGTGTTGAGTCCGTATCTTATCGCTACCAGAATGTATATGGCCCAGGTCAATCACTCACCAATCCTTATACCGGTATCCTGAGCATATTTTCTACCCGCATTAAGAACCACAAAGAGATTAACATCTTTGAGGACGGTTTGGAGAGCCGTGACTTCGTATATATAGATGATGTTGTTAATGCTACCATTGCTGGAATGGAAGTGTCGGAGGCGAATGGTCATGTGTTCAATATTGGTACTGGCATCGCTACAGATGTCTTGACTGTTGCCAAGACTCTTTGTAAGCATTACGGAATTGATGTACCACTCAACGTATCCGGCAATTACCGTTTGGGTGATATTCGTCACAACTATGCTGACATTTCTTTGGCTAAAAGAATTTTGAAGTACGAGCCTAAATGGAGTTTCGACCAGGGCATCAAACAATTTACCGACTGGGTAAATCAGCAGGAATTACAAAAAGATAATTATGAAGCCTCTCTTGAAGAGATGAAACAAAAGGGGCTCTTTAAATAGAACTATTTTATGAAAGTACTAGTAACAGGAGCAAACGGCTATATTGGCCGTCATGTAGTAAAGGCTCTTCTGGATAAAGGAGCTGAAGTTATTGCGTGTGATATTGTGACTAATGATGTCGATAGCCGTGCTGAGCGCAAGACCTTGAATCTGTTTGAGTTACCCGAAGGCAATGTGTACGAACAATTAGGCTCGCCAGATGTTTGCTTACACATGGCATGGCGAAATGGCTTTGTGCATAATGCGCCAACACAGATTGGCGATCTTTCTGCTCACTATAAGTTCTTGACTGCTATGATCGATGGCGGTCTGAAACAGCTTGCTGTGATGGGTACCATGCATGAAGTTGGCTATTGGGAGGGAGCAATTGATGAGAACACGCCCTGCAATCCTATATCCATGTATGGTATTGCAAAAGATGCATTGCGTAGAGCAATGATTCTCTATTGCAAGCAGAAAGAATGCATGATCCAATGGTTGCGTTGCTATTATATTCTTGGTGATGACAAAAAGAATAACTCTATCTTCTGTAAGCTCTTGTTAGCTGCTGAAGAGGGTAAGAAATCCTTCCCATTCACAACGGGTAAGAATCAGTATGATTTCATAACAGTAGACGAACTAGCCAATCAATTGTCTGCAGCAGTAATGCAAACAAACGTGTTAGGTATAATCAATTGCTGCACTGGTAAACCATTGAGCCTGGCAGAAAGGGTTGAACAGTTCATCAAGGAGCATAACCTGGATATAAAGCTAGAATATGGTGCTTTTCCAGATAGGCCATATGATTCGCCTTGTGAGTATGGAGATGCAGAAAAGATAAATACGATACTAAACTTGCAATAGTAATGAGTGGTAAACAAAATTTAGCTATAGTTGGCATCTTTTATGATGGCTATTATGATTTATGGGAAGATTTTCTAGAGTTAAAGGAAAAGTATTGGAATGACTGTCCATATCCTCTTTATATTGTTAATCAAACAAAGGAACTGAATTTCAGTAAAAAGTATGAAGTTACAGTTCTTCATGCTGGTGAAGATGCTGAATATAGTAGAAAGGTTCAAACTGCTTTAAATGAGATTAAAGCTGATTATTATTTGCTATTATTAGACGATTTCTTTTTTAGTCGAACATTAAGTGGTTCAGTATTAGATGATAGGCTATCCTTTATGAAGGATAATAACTTGTTTTATTATTGCATGCCTTTAAAAGAGTTCGCCAAAACATGGACAGGAACAAAATATCAAAATAGTGATAGTATTCTTAACATGAGAGGAACGGCAGAATATACTGTTAATTGCCAACCCTCTATATGGGAAAGGTCATTTTTGGAAAAATGTATTGGAAAGGGTAATTATAATGCGTGGGTATTTGAAGGGATTTATATTAAATCAAAGATTGCACACACGGATTCTTTTTTAAGTCATTGCAAGGTTGATGTCAGTAATCTGTTGTCACTTAGACACGGGGCTTTGCAAGGAAAGTTGTTACCAAGTACGGTCTCATTTTTTGAGAGTGAGGGTTATCGAATGAAAAATAATAGGCCCATTTTAGATAATAAATCTTTCCGAATAGACGAATTAAAAAACATTATCAAGACATATATGCCTCTATGGTTACAAAATATTTTCAAAAGTTTTTTAAAGTCAGAATCTGTTATTGATAGATACCATGATGATATTATAAACGAAATGAAAAATATGGGGGTGGAATAGATATTATGAGATTTGCGGCTGGTATAACGTTATACAATTATACGAACGATCAAGTCCTAAGGATCAAAGAGTATTCTAAAGCCTTTGATAAGGTGTTTCTGTTTGATAATTCTGAGGTGGATTATCCGAAACCAAAGTTAGAACTCGATGACAGGTTTATAGTCATTTCAGGGGAAGGGAACAGAGGACTTCCTTATGCATTTAATAGTATTATTGACAGATGTGGTGAATACGACTTCCTGTGCACATTGGATCAGGATAGTGTTTTTTTGACAGATGATATCAATAAAATTAAGCTTTATTTGGAATCATATAAGGGAAAAGAATATTTAGGTATTATAGCTCCTTATGTTGATTATGGTTATGCTAAACACAGATTGTCCGAATCTGTTGAGAAGAAAAGATGGGTGATTACCTCAGGCAGTTTCGTTAATTTGAATGCCCTTCGTAAGGAGAAGGTGTATTATGATAATGCATATTTTATAGACAAATTTGAGATTGATTTATGTGAGCATTTATTAACAAAGGGTTATGATGTATTAATGTATCATGGATCAGAATTACACCAATCATTAGGTGAAGATAGTGGGCATAATCATCCCAACCATAGCGCATTAAGACACTATTATTTATTCAGGAATCGTTTGTATTTTAACAATAAATGGCATAGTATTGTAATTCGATATTTCTTAAATATAGCACAGACCCTAAGACATGAACTACTCATTTTATTATATGAGGAGAATAAATGGGCTAAAATGTTAAAACTGGTGCCAGCGATAGTTGATTATTACAAGGGAAATATGGGTAAATGGAAAAGAGTGCAATAAAAATAGACAACTTTGACAGACTCTATGTACTAATTGGAACCCCTTGGCTGTTCTTGATGCTGTTTACATCAAGAATGTATACAGAGTTAAAAACAGGAGTGCTGGCTTTTCTTTTGCTAGTGGCTTGTTTTGAAATCACTCGAAAGAAATTGATTATAAAGAGGCAACAATTAGGCTTTTCTTTAGTGTTCATTTTTTATGCTTTATTGTCGCTTCTATATGGCATTATAATGGGGTACGAGTTCGAGTTTATTAAAGATTTTGGTTTAATACAATATTATATAATTACACCATTATGTATAATTGTTTTTTCTACAGTTTTTTCGGCGAAGCCCTCACGAGCAGAATATATATGGACAGCAATTAAGTATTTGACACTGATTTTGGCTATTATGGATGTATTAAGGGTGGTTCTTTATATGATGGGAATCGACCCCCCATATTTGGCATTTATCATGATGGCAAGTGATCATTTTCAGACAGTACTGACGCTTAGAGTCTCAAATGAACCATCACTTATGTTTTTGACTCCAATTTTTGTGTTTCTTTTAATTAACCCTGATACAACTAACAAAAAAGATCGAGTAATATATTTATCAATTGTTCTCTTTAGTATTATATATGGTATCTTAAGTGGCCGAAAGATACTAGAAATTAGTATTATGTTAAGTGCTTTTTTTTCGTATCTTTTCGTTAATGGAAAGTTTTCTTTTAAACGCTTTTCTGCGTGGAAGATTCTACGCCTTCTGATAATAGCAATTTTGATTGTCGTTGTTTTTTCTGCAGTCTTTGAAAGATTGTCGGTGATAATGGGGATTGACAATATTTTGGATCTTGCATACGATACCCTTGTAGAAGAATTGAAATTTGGCGATCATGGAGCAGATGGTGCAAATAAGAGACTTGAAAATACAGAAGTATTATTAGATCTATGGCTGCAATCACCATTATGGGGAAATGGCCTGAATGCATATTCTGATCTGTCCCTTGCGAGCACAGTAACTAAATGGAGCTATGAAGTAGTATATGTGGCATGGCTTGCTCAGACTGGAGTTATAGGCGTGTTTTTATTATATCTCCCTTCTGTTTATATTATAAAAAAGTTACGTTTCAAGGGGCGGAAGTATTTAGATAATCGTTATTATGCTTTAGCTTTCGGATTCGTTTCTTTCCTCTTTTGTGGCTCAAGTAATCCTCTTGTATATTTAGTATGGCCATGGAGCATTGTGTTAACATTTTGCAATGTTAAACCATTTAATCATGTTCCAAGTGCAACCCTTAAATATGTGACATAAAAATAGTTGGAATGAAAATTGTAATAATAGCCGGAGGTCAGGGAACACGTATTGCCTCCGTAAATAGTGAAATCCCTAAAGCAATGATTCCCGTTTGTGGGAAACCCATTATTGAGCATGAGGTGGAGTTATGCAAGCGTTATGGCTTCACAGACTTCTTGTTCATCATTGGATACATGGGTGACCAGATTTCTTCATATTTCGGAGATGGGAGTAAGTGGGGTGTCAATATTGATTACTATCAGGAAACCAAACCATTGGGTACTGCCGGGGCTTTGGGTTACCTAAAGGATAAACTAACGGAAAACTTCTATGTTTTCTATGGCGATACTATCGTAGACTTTGACATGGATGCGATGTTGAAGTTTCATCAGGAAAAGAATGCAGACGCAACACTTTTTTTGCATCCCAACGATCATCCCTATGATTCAGATATTGTGCAATTGGATGCAGAAGGGAAGGTTTTAAAGTTTGACAACAAGCCTCATCCTGTAGGCTTTGTTAGCAAGAATATTGTCAATGCTGCTCTGTTTATCTTTAGTCCCAAAATTCTGGAAAAGATTGAGGTAGGTGTAAAGAGCCATATTGAGAAGCACGTACTTCCTCGTTGCTTGGAAGCTGGAATGAATCTGTATGGTTACGTTTCTCCTGAGTATATCAAAGATATGGGAACGCCAGACCGTTACGAGGCGGTGTGTCATGACTTCGAGAGCGGTAAGGTTGCTCGTCTAAACAAGAAGAATCCCAGACCGGCTATATTCTTGGATAGAGATGGTACCATCAATGAGGAGGTTAATCTGCTGAACAAGCCGGAGCAATTAAAACTGATTGAAGGAGCAGCAGAAGCGATACGTTTGATTAACAAAAGTGATTATCTGGCTATCATTGTGACGAATCAGCCAGTTATAGCCCGAAATCTTTGCTCTATTGAGGAGTTGGAGTATATCCACGCCTCATTGGAAACTATGCTCGGTAAGGAGAGAGCTTATGTAAATGCTATTTACTATTGTCCCCATCATCCAGATAAGGGGTACCCTGAAGAGCGTCCTGAGTATAAGATTGAATGTGAATGCCGGAAACCCAAACCGGGTATGCTGCTGCAGGCAGCCAAGGAATGGAACATTGACCTTTCAAAGAGTTATATGATTGGAGACTCTGATAGAGATTTGAAGGTGGGTCAGAATGCAGGATGTAAGGACTCGATTGTTATCAAAACCAACGAACCAAATGCACTTTTGGAAGTTGTTAATAATATACTAAAACGATAAACAATGATAATATCAAGAACACCTTTTAGGGTCAGTTTCGCCGGTGGCGGCTCTGATCTCCCCGCGTTTTATCGTAGGGAACCTGGTGCGGTGCTTAGCACGGCAATTAACAAGTATATGTATATTGCTATACACCCATATTTCTATAAGGGAAAGTCTTTAATAAAATATTCAAAGACTGAGATTGTTAGCTCAATTGAAGAAATACAGCATCCATTAATTAAGCAAGTCCTTTTGGACAACAACTTGATGGGTATTGATCTCAATTCGATTGCCGATATTCCTTCTGGAACGGGTCTTGGATCTAGTAGCTCTTTTACTGTTGGTCTCATTAATGCTGTCAGAGCATACCTTGGAAAAGCAACAAGTGGAGAGAAATTAGGAAAGCTTGCCTGCGAAGTGGAAATAGACAAGGTGGGGGCGCCGATAGGAAAGCAAGACCAATATGCGGCGGCCTGTGGTGGATTAAACTTTATCACTTTTTATGGAGATGAGTCTGTGAATGTGGAAAAAATTATTATGGATCCGCATAAAAAGAAGGAACTAGAGAGCAACCTTTATATGTTTTATGTAGGTGGCGAACACTCTGCTAATGAAATACTAAAAGTTCAGTCAAAAGCCATGTCTTCTGAGGAGAAGTTTATCACCCAGAAAAAAATGGTAGAGTTGGCGTATAAGCTTCGCGCATCTTTAGAAAATAACAATATTGATGATTTTGGATATTACTTAAATGAAGGGTGGATGATGAAGAAAACACTTGCCTCAGGAATCTCGTCAGGAAATATTGACACCTTTTATGATTACGCTATTAAATCTGGTGCTCTTGGTGGAAAACTGCTTGGAGCTGGAGGTGCCGGTTTTATGCTTTTCTATTGTCCAACTGACAAAAAGGGGGAGTTCTTGAACAATATGAAAGGCTATGAACAGCTGGACTTCGGTTTTGACGACTTTGGATCTAAGATTATTTACGTTGGAGATAAATTTTAAATAGAATGGCAATAATATTAACAGGTGGAATCGGTTTTGTAGGGTCGAATATGGTCCGCAAACTAAATGAACATGGTATAAAAGACATCATTATCATAGATACCTATGGTAATGATGAAAAGATGGCAAACCTTCATGGATTGGATTTTCTGGATATCTTTGACTATAAAGAGGGAATACCTGCGGTAAGGGAGTATTTGGAAAGCATAAAAGAACCCACTGCTTTTTTCCACATTGGAGCCAATTCAAATGTGATGGATTATGATGTAAAAGGGATGATGAATCAAAACTATGAGTTCTCAAAGATGTATTGCGAGTATGCTGCATCAAAAAACATTCCTTTTATTTATGCTTCAAGTTCGGCAATCTATGGGAATAGTAAGGAGTTCTCTATTGATGAAGCTAACTCTTTGCCGCATAATACATATGCTTACTCCAAATGGTTATTCGATAAGTATGTGATGGCACATATGCCGCAGTACAAGAATAGGGTGGTTGGATACCGTTTTTTTAATGTCTTTGGATGGAATGAGTTTTATAAAGATGAGACGGCTTGCCTCCCTTATAGATTCTATTCTTTTATCCGCGACAAGGGCTTCATTGATTTGTTCAAGGATCATATAGAAAGAGATTATGTTTGGGTGGATGATTTAGCAGAGGTGCTCTATCAGACAATGGATAAGGCAGAGTTTGAAAATGGTATTTACAACCTTGGTGGAAATCACCCTGTTTCAACGCGAAAAGTGGCTGAAATAGTCATTGAAACATTTATGGAAAAAGGATTGTTGGATGGAACGATTGTAGAAAAGTATATACAATTGATAGACATGCCGGAAAAGTTACGCGGAAAATTTCAATTTTACACCCATGCTGAAGACCAATTAGAATTTATCAGCAAAATAACCCAGGGCAATGAACAAAAAATAAGAAATTACGTCAGATTATTAATAGATAAAAAAGTATGAGAAATTATATAGATGAAATAACTGCCTATTTTGAGAAGGAAAAGGCCACGCTTGATGCGATCAACAAGGATGATTTGAATTCCCTGATGAACGTCCTGATGGATGCTAGAGAGCAGGGCAGAAACATCTTTATTATGGGTAATGGTGGTTCAGCGGCAACAGCATCACACTATGTGTGTGACTTTAATAAAGGCATATCCATGGGTAAAGACAAGATGTTCAAATTTATTTGTTTGAACGATAATGTACCTACAATGATGGCATATGCAAACGATTTATCCTATGCGGATGTCTTTGTAGGACCTCTTAAAAACTTTTTACAGAAAGGAGATGTGGTAATTGGAATTTCTGGAAGTGGAAATTCTGAAAATGTTGTACGAGCCATTCAGTATGCCAATGAAAATGGTGGTATCACGGTTGGAATTACCGGGTATAGTGGTGGTAAGGTGAAGCTATTAAGTAAGTATAATGTGCATGTACCTGTGGATGATATGCAGATAACTGAGGATTTACATATGGTACTTGATCATTGTATGATGAAAATTTTGTGTAAGTATGAATGATTGTCCATTAATCTCGGTGATTTTAAGAACATATAATCAACCGAGGAAAATGTTGTCAGAATGTATTGATAGTGTCGTTAATCAAACTTACGAAAATTGGGAACTCATTATAGCTGATGACAGTACTTCCCAAGAGACAGTTGATTTGATTAATGAATATGTCAGTAGGGACAGCAGAATAGTATTGAACAAAAAGACCGAAAGACGCGGATACGTTGGGTCTATGAACGATGCCTTGAAAGAGGCTAAAGGAGATTATATTGCTATTCTTGATTCTGATGATATAGCGGTTCCAGAAAGGTTCCAATTGCAGTTGGATTATTTTAATAGCCATTCTAAATGTGATATTTTGGGCGGTGCAATGAAGATAATCAATAAGGATTCCAATGTGACTTCCATGAGGTATTACCCGGAAGGAGGGTTAAAACTCATAGCATGGATGTCCTTAAGAGATCCTGTTGGACACCCTACGGTTATGTTCAAAAGGAAGATTATTGATGCTGGCTTCTATTATGACATGGACTTCAATAAGGGCTGTGAAGATACAGCTTTTTGGTTTTGCCTGAGAAACAATGGATATAAGATAAGAAATCTTCAGACACCACTAATTAGTTATAGAATCGCTGTGGATATGGCTTCTAAAAGGGGTAGAGATAATAACTTAAACTATCTGGCGAGAAAAAAATATTTCTCGTGGAAGTTTTTGCTGTTTGACATTATCTCTTTGACATCGATAAAGTTGAGAATGGCAATGCCTAAAAGTGTAATGTCATGGCTTTATCGGAAAGAAAATAAACAGAATTATTGAAGTTCCACATATATAAGTTATGCGAAGTGGACCAATAGAATTGTTCTTTAATGTACTACAAAAGGCTGTTGGAGGGAATGCTGTAATCGCTCATGATTTAACAGAAATTGAATGGGCTTCTCTATATGAAATGGCGAATAAGCAAAGTCTTGTTGGAGTCGTTTTGGATGTATTTGATTCAGAAAGTAAAAATAGAGTTTTTCCATCATTGCAGTTACTTTATCAATGGATTGGGGAAGTTGAACAAATTAAGTTAAGGAATAAACTTGTAAATTTACGCTGCGAACAATTAACTAGTTGGTTTAAAAAGAGAAATATTGATTGTTGTATCCTTAAAGGGCAAGGTGTTGCGAGTCTTTACTCTAAACCTGATTTGAGACAATCAGGAGATGTTGATGTTTGGGTTAGCGAAGGGCGAGACTTGTGCGTTAAAACAATACGTGTGGAAGGTATAAAGGTAACTAATGTTGACTATGTTGACTGTCAAGCAATGTTTTTTACCGAAACCAAAGTAGAGGTTCATTTTAGACCAACTTGGATGTTTAATCCGTTTGCAAATAAAAAGGTTCAGCGATGGATCCTGGAGAATAAAAATGCCCAAATGTGCAATTATGACAAAGGACTTGGTTTTAATCATCCGACAATTAGTTTTAATCTTGTTTTTTCACTTTTACACATATACAGGCATTTGTTTTCTGAAGGTATAGGGTTGAGACAGTTGATGGATTATTATTATATTTTACGGCATTCAACGGTGGAGGAACGAAAGAATGCCTTTAATATACTGAATTCTTTTGGCGTTGGTAAGTTTGTGGGAGCAGTTATGTATGTCATGAGACGCGTGTATGGTATGGAATCGAGCATACTAATGTGCGAGCCAAATGAAAAACAAGGAACAAAACTGCTTGAAGAAATAATCAGAGGAGGCAATTTTGGGCAATATGATGACCGGATAAAGCGTATCGGTGCTCAGCAAAGATGGAAGCGAGGTTGGGAGAACTTTAAACGTGATATGCGCTTTATAAAGGATTATCCCAGTGAGGTTATATGGATGCCTATATGGAAGGTTTGGCATTTTTTCTGGCGGATGAGTAAGGGGTATTTGGATTAAGTGACCTTTGAATATGGCAGCTTCAAATAATAAGGTTTACTACGGAGAATATTCACTGAAAAGGTGGATAGAACTTATACTGAAGGGTGGTATTGTACTGCCACCTTATCAGAGATTTTTCGTGTGGAAAGAGGAACAAACGGTTAAGTTGTTGAAGTCAATTAAGGACTACAACTATCTGCCAGCTGTGACTATCGGTGTTGGAAAGAATCCTGAAACAGGAAAGAAAGCTAACATCATTCTTGACGGACAGCAGAGGCTGACCTCTATATTATTGGCCTATTTGGGGAAGTTTCCTAAAAGGAAAAATCCTGTTAGCAGAAAGAAGTATGCAGATGAGAATGACCAACCAACCTTAGAAGAAGATGACGAGTTGCTCTCAGAATGGACAATCAAGGATCTTGTTGCGATGGGAAGTGACAAGCCGACGATATTAAGCAAGATAGCAGCGGACTATGCCAATAGCTATACTGACTTCACGATAGATGGAGTAAATATGACTGATACGTTCCTATCGAAGCATTTTATCCACTTCGCCTACTTGGTGCCTGATGCAGGTAGTTCAGAGCTAGAGAAAAGTAAATACTTTGCGAACGTTTTCCATAGCATCAACAGAGAGGGAACAAAACTGACACCTCAGGAAAGTCGTGCAGCACTTTACTATCAGGGAGGTAACTATCAGGCTGAATTAGAACCAGAGTTCTGTAAGGGAATAACTGCAAACAACTCGCCAATGGACTTTGTCAGGTCGCTCACATTGCTATCTAATTATAATAAGGTAGGAAAGAAGAAAACGGCCATGGGATTCAGCAATGTTGGAAACAGAGAGACCTTGTATGAGGAGTTTGTACTTGCATACGTGCTGAAAGAGCTGGATAACGAAAAGTTCCTCCTTGACAGAGAGCACTATGCAGAAAATCTGGAGAAACTGAAGAAGGCCTTTGATGATTTGGGATTGAAAGATCGGAAGTGTGCCACAATCATAGAGCTTGACTATTATTTCAACGGACTTTTATATTTCCAGTTGGTAAAAGGCTTGGACTATGACTTGGCCAAGTGGAATGATACAAAGAATGCTATTGAGACCTTGATAAGCGAGGTCGATGATAAGCATAAGAACTACCCAGGGCAACTGCAGCATCTGCGCAAGCGGATAGAAGAGTCTGTCAATGCATATAAACCAATGTTTGGAGTGACAGAATGAGTGTAAGAACTGATTTTATTACAACATCTGTATATGAGATACTGCAACAGGGCGTTGCTGCGGCAGAATGTTTGCAGCATGACGGTATCGATACATACCCGATACTTGACTATCTGTTACAGTCTGTATTTCTCAGAATGACAGGCTTTGAAGAGCAGAAATTGAGAAATATCTGCTGGGAGATAGCCACTTTGGATTTGGATTACAGGTATAAGACTTTGCAAGGACGTGTCAGTTATGGGGAGTTTTCTACATTGGATGACAAAAAGAGTGTTTTCTCGCTGCTAAAGGAAAAAACCAAGGAATATGGAGGGGAACTGAACCTGGATACGAAGAAAGCCGGGATTCTTGATGAGGTGAAGAACCAAATGGAGGAAGCCATGAAAGACTCGCTGATTGCAAGATCGTTCCCTGACGAGTATCATCGGTATGAGATATTTGTGAAGTCGTGGAAGGCAGAACACTTTGCCAAGAGTAATCTGCTATTGGGAGGTAATATCGAAAAAGTATATGAAGCCCTGTATAAGCAGCGTAACAGGTGTGCACATAATACCGCATCGTATCAACAGGATATGCTGACGCTGACAGAAATGCAGGACAGCCAGATGCTGAATAGTAACTATTTCTCGTATTTCGCTATTTTGTTGCTATTGGATAAGATATTCATTGAGTCGTATCTGATATTCAGAGAAACTTTTAGGACAAGGGTGTGATGAGAGTAACAAGAATAATTCATCCTGTAGGACATGGCGCCTTTTTCTCTGAGCATTTCAGAATCAGGGGGAAAGGTTGTTTTCATGTTGTCTATGACTGTGGTATAAAGGATTCCCCCAAACAACGGTTAATTGACGAGGTGGAAGAGGCAATAGGGAGTAGCAATAGAAAACATGTGGACTTTCTATTTATTTCTCATTTGGACGAGGATCACGTGAACGGCATCCAGTACATGATTAACCAGAAATATGTAGATGCTCAAACAACTTTCGTACTACCACTCTATAAAGATTATCTACTGAGGATATATGAACACTTTGAAGGAAAGTCAATTCTCTCCATATACGATGTAATACGTTCGACAGGATCTAAAAAGGTATTCTATGTTCCTGTGACGGAGATGAATGAAGATTTACCAAGGGAGGATAATAATGGACGGCGTGTTGACATGGAAGACTTGTCTGGCTTGGAGAACTTGCCATCAGAGACGGTGAATAGACTTACAGGACATGTTATGTTTAGGGGAAGTGTGTTCACTTTCAGGGAGAAGTGGGAGTATATTCCATTTAATCTGAAGGACAGTTCTGCTGATGATTTCTTACAGGAGATAGCCAAGAGTAAAATCTTGGATGAAATGGACTTACAGAATATCGAGAACATCTTTGCGAATAAGTGCGTACGAGTTACGAAAAAGACAATACCGGAGCGGAAAAAAGCAACAGAAAAGTATCGTGAACTAAAGAGAATCTATAATAGCGTAGGGAAAGGTGTAAAGGGTGATAGGAGGATAAATATCAACTCATTGGCGTTGGTATCGCAAGCTGTAGATGAGGTGGAAGTAAGAATACCACTTATCGATTATGAACGTTATAAACTGATGATAGAGGCTGGATATAAGGGATGGTGTTGCTATGACAAAATCAAGAATGTCTATGGGGCCTGTACCTATACTGGCGACTTGAACCTTTCGCGGGATACAGATTTTGATCTATTTGAGAAGAAAGTAAAGGCTGTTTTGAGGGGTAAGGCGAAATATCATCTGCTGCAGATCCCCCATCATGGAAGTGAAACTAGTTATAATAAGAGGTTTTGTGGCGGATTGTCAGGACAGTGCTTCGTGAACTACAACTCGGAGAAAGGAATTCTTGACCAGAGAATCATATTCGATTTCTTTTGCGCCAGGAAGCGATTGATACCTGTGACTGAGATTGAAAGCTCGAGATATGAGTGGGAGTGCTGGGTGTAGGAATGTGATGCGATGATACTCATGTCCTTATTAAGAAAGATTCTAAACTTTTTTAAGCGCTTGTTACATATGAATGTAGATAAGAGAGCAGAAGAGATGTATAAGAGCTTCTTTATTCATACTCTTCAAGAAAAGGATACAGCTTTTTCCGTCATTGGAGTTCGTTGCAACACCAGTAAGAGTAAAGGAAAAAGAAAGATGGCAGCAGGTCAATTGTATATGCTGCTGGAGGGCTTTGTTATAAAGGATGGTAAGGTGAAAAAGGCTCTATGGCGAAAAGAGCAGGACAAACTATATGATGACTACTATACAGAAAGCTTGAATGGGAAACCACATATACAGGTGTCTGCAATAGTTGGACAAAACGGAGCAGGAAAGAGTAGTGTCGTGGAGTTTATGATGCGGCTTATCAATAACTTTGCAGCTGCAACATTAGGAGAACGAAAGCAAGGGCCAGCAGCAACTCGTCTGCACTTTATAGATAAGATAGATGGCGAGATGTGGTATGCTCAACAAAAATCAATATACCATCTGACTGTGAAGAATGCCCATGTGAAGCTTAACATACTGAAGGAAACGGGACATGACAATGAGATGATTGTCTATGGTCAAGAGAAAACGCTCTTTGACAATGATAGGAAAGAAGATGAAACAGAGGTGAAGGAACTGATGGATGGAATTGGTGACGAAGCAAAAATGAAGGAGATTTTGGGCCATTTTTTCTATACACTTGTAGCCAACCAGTCAATATATGCTTATAACACCAATGATTTCTGGGAAGAGTGCAACAGCGAACAGAAGGAACTGGAGGCTCTTGGGCCAAAGAAACTGAATGCATCTTATACAACAGAAGAGAAGTGTTGGCTGCATGGGATATTCCATAAAAACGACGGATACCAGACTCCTATTGTAATAACGCCTTTCAGGGATGAAGGTAACATTGATATAAACACAGAAAACTTGTTGGCGCTGGAAAGGTTGATGACGCTGCTGGTGCTTCAAGAAAACCTGAGAAACATCAATGGACATCTGAAGGTAAAGAGTTTGTCGTATTCGTTTGAACCTGAATATGATTATGGTTATGAGGCAGTGAGGGACTATATTGGGTTCCAACAAATAACGGAGCAAGGGTATAAGAACCTGCGTAATGGTATTATAAAACAGTGGAGTGTCTTATTGGACGATGACCTGACACAGTATGCTGGGACGAGACCCTACTATGAGCAGGCAGTGGATTATCTAGTGTACAAGTCACTGAAAGTGTCGAAACAGTATAAGGAGCACCATGACTTTTTCCATACTCAGAAGGAAATGACGGATGAGTATGACGAGAAAGCTTTGAAACTGCTTATTGAAGGAGAGTCGGTAGATCATTCTCATATCACCAGGAAGGTAATGCAGACTTTGGCATATCTGCTGTTTGGCATCTTTGATTTAGATGTTGTCAGAGATGATAAAGGTAAACTGAAGCAGAACAAAACTGATGTGGAATTCTCTACTTTGGCAACTCAGTGGCACGAAAAGGCGATAAGGCGGAAAGAGGACATCATATACCAGCCACTCTGGAATCATATTATCCGCTGCGCCATGACAGTGCCGCCATTCTTCTGTTATCAGATAAATGTCTGCGAGATAGAAGATGAAGAGAAAAATATTGACTTCGAGACTCTGAGCTCTGGCGAGAAACAACAGATATACAGTATCAGTTCCATATTGTATCATCTGGACAACCTGAATTCAGCCAAGGAAGACAAACTGAATGTAAACAGGATACACTATGAAAACGTGAATGTGATACTGGAGGAGATAGAACTGTACTATCATCCTGAATTACAACAACAGTTTGTAAAGTTCTTGATAGATGGACTGAATCAGATGAATTTGGAGAATATTAAGGGGATACACGTACAGGTGGTGACACACTCGCCGTATGTGCTGTCGGACATACCGAGAACAAACGTGTTGGCACTGAAGAAGAACGAAGAGCAACCTGTGAAAGGTTTGAGAACGTTCGGAGCCAATATCCACGACATGCTGAAAGACAGTTTCTTTTTGCAAGGAGGATCGATGGGATACTTTGCGCAGTGGGAAGTGGGGCACCTTGTGGCTTGTATGGAAGTGTATCGATGGTCAAGAGCGAAAGGCGTGGATTTGCAACACCTGCCAGAGATGTTTAATGTTGATGACGAAGAGGCATCATACGGATTCCTGAAGAGATACCATTATGTTGATAATGTTGATGGGAAGAATTTAAAACTTTTCTCGTTTGATCACTTTTCTTCGGATTTTCCTGTGGACAGTCTGTTGACGAAAATAGAATTGTTTGACGAACCTGTTGTGAAGAATGTTCTTTTGGAGGAGTTTCACAGAACATTTCCAGAGAATGATAATGGGTACAAAGCTGCCAAGCGAAGGGAATTGGAGCGACAATTGGCAGAACTAAATACAGACGTATAGGTTATGATGTTGAAGTTAGAAAAGCCCAGCCAGACGGTTCGTGATGAATATGCACGCAAACTCATGCCTGCTCTTATAAAACGAATCAAGTACGGCGTGCCTTATGACGGTACTGGAGTGGTTTTGGCAGACAATGCTAAGGCAGTGCTTTTGCCGGATTGGGCTTCTGATAAACCGAAGGATACTAAGAGACTGAAGAAGTTGCTGATAAGTGAACCTGCCGACTTGGTTACACTAGAAAATGATATAAATAACGAATTTGCAGGATTGGCAGAAGCGGACAAACCGAGCAACAGCGTGTTAGGGACTATTATGGGCTATACAACCGTTTATGATAGCTCCTCTAAATCAAAAGCATTCTGGTTGGCAAAATCAGTAGGAAAGAATACATGCGTTTATTGCAACAGGCAGTATGTATTTACGGTAGAAAGAGGAGATGGTATTGTGGCCGAAGAAAGAATCGTTAGACCTGTGTTTGATCATTGGTTTCCCAAGAGCACACATCCGTTGTTGTCGCTGAGTCTGTTTAACCTAATTCCAAGTTGTCACATTTGTAATAGTTCAGTGAAGGGGAGTGATGAGTATACTTTGGCGACACATATCCATCCATACGTACATGAGGACGGACATCCAAACTTTACTTTTAAGGTGGCTGCTGCAGCAAAGAAGGAATTGTTATGGGAGGTAATATTGGATGCCGTACCAGATAGTAAGGAAGAAAAGACAATCAACGATTTATGCCTGAATGAGATATACTCTATGCATGGAATGACTGAGGTAAATGACTTGATGGAGTTTAAGCAGAAATATCCGACAGGTTATCTAAAGCAATTGATGCAGGATATATTGAAGGATGCTTCAAGGAATGGCTATACACTAACGATAGAAGATGTGTACAGAATGCTTTTTGGAACAGAGCTTCAACAGGATAAGTTTCTTGATCGCCCTCTGAGCAAGATGAAGTATGATATTTTGCATGATATGGGAATAGTATAATTTAAACGAATATTTTTAGATAGAATTATGAACATGAAACTAAGGAATATTCCTTTTTCGCCGCCGGATATGACGGAGAAAGAGGCAGAACTCGTTAGAGAGGCAATTTTGAGTGGCTGGATTACGACTGGCCCGAAGACGAAGGAACTAGAGTGTCAGATTTCGGAGTATGTACATACGGAGAAAACTGTGTGTCTGAATTCTGCGACAGCTGCTATGGAGATGGTACTGCATCTGCTGGGGGTTGGCCCCGGGGATGAAGTCATCGTACCTGCTTATACCTATACGGCAACGGCAAGCGTGGTGACGCATGTGGGTGCCACGGTGGTGATGGTGGACAGTCAGAAGGACAATGTGGAAATGGACTATGACCAGTTAGCTGATGCTATTACGGAACGGACAAAGGTAATTGTGCCAGTGGATTTAGGTGGAATTGTGGCTGACTTTAACCGTGTCTTTAAGATTGTAGAGGCAAAGAAGAACTTATTTAAGCCCAACAATGCCCTGCAAGCGGCCATCGGTCGTGTCATTGTTTCTGCTGACTGCGCACACTCATTCGGTGGTATGCGCAAGGGCAAAATGGCTGGCGAGATTGCAGACTTCAGTTCATTCTCTTTCCATGCTGTAAAGAACTTTACCACAGCAGAAGGTGGAGCAATGACTTGGAAACTGCCATTTGGTAATGAGATGGTTCCTGTTGATGTGGACTATATGCCTACTGTTCCCAAGAAGGAAGGCGAGACATGGAATGAGCTTCTTTATCGTTTGAGCCAGCTGTTCTCGCTTCACGGTCAGAATAAGGATGCCCTTGCCAAGACCAAACTTGGAGCATGGGAATACGATATCATTGGCCCTTGGTATAAGTGTAACATGACGGACATCATGGCTGCTCTCGGTCTGGTTCAGATGGAGCGTTATGAGGGTATTTTGGAAAGACGTTATGAGATAGTACGCAGATACAATGAGGCGTTGAAAGATCTGCCCGTTGCTGTTTTGAATCATAGGGATGCAGAACACTGTGGTTCGCATCATTTGTATTTGGTAAGGCTGCTTGGCAGAACTCGCGAAGATGCAAACAGGGTGATTGAGCAAATGGCAGAGCGTGGCATTGCCTGCAATGTGCATTATAAGCCTCTGCCTATGATGACGGCATACAAGGCTCTTGGTTTTGACATCAAGAACTATCGCAATGCCTACCATCTGTTTGAGAATGAGGTGACGTTGCCGTTGCATACTAAGCTCACGGATGAGGATATTGAGTACGTGATTACAAACTTTGTTGATATATTTAAGAATCTGTGAAAAGATTATTTGATATAGTAGCGAGCGGACTTGGACTCATTGTGCTGAGTCCGCTGCTTTTGGTTTTGGCCATTTGGATTAAGATTGATTCAAAGGGGCCTGTGTTTTATCGGCAGGTGCGTGTAGGACGGTATAATAAGGACTTCAGGATTTTTAAGTTCCGCTCAATGAGAGTGGGGGCTGATAAGGGAAGTCTTGTGACTATTGGAGGCCATGACCCTCGTATTACTCGGTCTGGGTATTTTATTCGTAAGTTCAAGTTTGATGAGTTGCCGCAGTTGATTAATGTGTTTGTGGGGGATATGAGTCTGGTGGGACCGAGGCCGGAAGTGCGGCATTATGTGGACTACTGGACGCCTGAGCAGATGCATGTGTTGGATGTAAGACCTGGAATCACTGACCCGGCTTCGATTAAGTTTAGGAATGAGAATGAGCTGATGGAGAAGGCTGAGGATCCTGAGAAGTATTATATCGAGGTTATCATGCAGGAGAAGATACGCCTGTATCTTGAGTATGTAGAGAAGCACAGCTTCTTTTACGATTTGGGTTTAATTTTCAAAACCTTCTTCGTGATTATTCATGAGAGATAATGGATAGACAAAATCTAATAATGCGTCTGAGCGTCTTTATGGAGAATGAAACTCGTTCATGCTCTATGGATTTTGGAGGCATTACCCCTCTCTATGTTTATCGCATGTGGAATGGTAGTGTTGCACTTGAAGATATTGAGGCAGCTATGGCTGAAATAAAGTTTCCTGGCCGATGAAGAAGATTCTGAAAGCCATCTGGCTGTTTTGCTCTTATGTGTTTGTACCTCAGTGGGGACGGAATAAGCAAAAATGCAGTAAAGCTTGAGGTAAATAAAAGATGCAGACAAGTCGGTCATTGAACTATTGGTTTGAGAGCAACTTCCAAT
>JAEEGL011085495.1_pt1 | contig 28373 bp, 29 predicted proteins | sample 9134231 | NCBI WGS metagenome assembly JAEEGL01 (sample SAMN16246548, study PRJNA631951) | gut metagenome | biome: gut microbiome; feature: rumen; material: fiber-attached | host: Bos | place: Iran: Karaj | collected 2018-10
CAAATGGCACAGTTTTACAAGGGAACCGTTAGAAGCGGTCAGGTTCTTGAAAGTCCCAACAGCTTGGTTATTATCGGTGATGTAAATCCGGGAGGCAAGGTTGTTGCCGGCGGCAGCGTAGTTGTTATAGGAACTCTCAAGGGTATTGTATTCGCAGGTGGCAAAGGTAATGAAAAGTCCTTTGTAATAGCACTTGATATGCAACCTATACAAATCAAAATTTGCGATATTATCGCAAGAAGTCCTGATTATGCTTTTAAAGGTAAACAGGCTATTGATGTAAAAATCGCATTTATAGAAGATGACAATATTTATATTGAACCATTAAATAAAGATGTACTTAACGACATTGAAATATAGAGGAGGAAATTTATGAGTGAAGTTATTGTAGTAACAAGCGGAAAAGGCGGTGTTGGTAAAACAACAACATCTGCAAATATCGGTACGGGACTTGCCACACTCGGCAAAAAAGTTGTCCTTATCGATACTGATATAGGACTTAGAAATCTTGATGTGGTTATGGGTCTTGAAAACAGAATAGTTTATAACTTGGTTGACGTTGTGGAAGGTAATTGCCGCGCAAAACAGGCAATGATTAAGGATAAAAAACTTAACAACCTTTTCCTTTTACCATCGGCACAAACAAGAGACAAAACAAGCGTAACACCTGAACAAATGCAGGCTCTTATCAACGAACTCAAAGACGAATTCGATTATATTATTCTCGACTGTCCTGCAGGTATTGAACAAGGCTTTAAAAATGCCATTGCCGGTGCTGACAGAGCACTTGTGGTTACAACTCCGGAAGTTTCGGCAATTCGTGATGCCGACAGAATTATCGGACTTTTAGAGGCAAATAATATTAAAAAACAGCATTTGATTGTTAACCGCTTAAGAATGGATATGGTTAAACGCGGCGATATGATGTCTATTGAAGATGTTGTTGATATTCTTTCAATCGACCTTATCGGTGCTGTTCCGGACGATGAAAACATTGTTATTTCAACCAACCACGGTGAACCTCTCGTTGGAAGCGATTGCCTTTCGGGTAAAGCATTTATGAATATTTGCCATAGAATTATGGGCGAAGAAGTGCCTTTCCTTAATTTGGAAACAAAACAGGGCTTCTTCTCAAAAATTGCGGGCGTATTTAAGAAATAAGCAATAATACAGTTAAAGTTTTTATCGGAGGAATATTATGAGCGTTTTTGATTTGTTTAAAAAGAAAACCTCAGGGGATGTGGCTAAAGACAGACTTAAATTTTTACTTGTATCAGACAGAGCTAAATGCTCCCCGGAGGTTATGGAAATGTTAAAAAGAGATATCATTAGATGTATCTCTAAATATATGGAAATTGACTATGACGGATTGGATATTCAAATTACAACCGCGGGTCAAAACGGTGAAGCGGGTAATGCACCTGCATTGTTTGCCAATATTCCGATTAAAGAGGTTAAACATAACGTTTAATTTATATTTGTCAACAGAAACGGAGTAGTACATAAAATGCTTAAGACATTTTTTGTGGATTTATTTGAATCTGCCATTTCAAATATTAAGAAATATAACTATTCGGCCTTAAATATAAGACTGATTGTTTTTGTTCTTATATTGACCATTTTAGGCATCAATGTAATCGGCAGTGCATCAAAGTTTAATTATGATGTCAGCCAAACACAAGGCCTTGTTGTGGGACTTTTTGTAATGGTTGTGGTAGGTCTTGTAAACTACAAGTTTATTCTTCGCTTTTATTGGATTTTCTACATCCTTAATTTACTTGTTTTGTTGGCAATTAAATTTACACCTCTCGGAAACGAAGTTGGCGGTGCGAAAAGATGGATTGTTATCGGTGGCTTTCAATTTCAGCCTTCGGAATTGTCAAAAATAATTTTGATATTATTCTTTGCGGCATTTTTGGCAAAATACAAGGATAAACTTAAAGATATAAAGTTTGTTCTTGTTGCTATTGCTTTATTTGCGGCGCCGGCTCTGTTAATTTACAAGCAACCCGATTTATCGACAACAATAGTTATTTTTCTGACTTTTTGTGCTATAATATTTATATGTGGACTAAGCTATAAAATTATCGGAATATTCTTGGCTATCATAGTCCCCTTGGCTATTGTTTTGCTTTGCGTTGTTCTTGCCCTTCCGCGAGAAAACAACATTATAGAACAGTATCAATATGACCGAATTATAGGCTTTTATGACGAAGAAAATTCCGAGGCGGCTCGTATAAGATATCAGCAGGAAAATTCGGTTATGGCCATCGGTTCCGGCGGACTTACCGGAAAGGGACTTAACAACGACGAAACTACCAGTGTTAAAAACGGTAATTATATTTCGGAGCCTCAGACCGACTTTATTTTTACAATCGTCGGTGAAGAACTTGGTTTTATAGGAACCACGGCAGTTATTGTTTTAATTGCGTTAATTGTTTTTGAATGTATGATGACGGGGCTAAGGGCATCCACCCTTGAAGGGAGAATAATATGTATTGGATTTGGATCCTGGATAGCTTTTCAGTCATTTATTAACATAGCCGTTGCGACTATGCTTATACCTAATACCGGTTTGCCGCTTCCTTTCGTAAGCTATGGTCAAACATCCTTGGTTTGCCTTTTTATTGGTGTGGGATTGGTATTAAATGTTAGTTTGCAACGCGAAAAAATTCGTTTTGGCAGGAGGTGAACACTAAATTGAACATCGGATTAATTGCTCATGATTCAAAGAAAAAGCTGATGCAGAATTTTTGTATTGCATACAGGGGGATTTTAGCAAAACACGAATTATATGCAACAGGTACAACCGGTCAATTGATTGAAGATGTTACACATTTAGAAATCCACAAATTCCTTGCCGGTCACTTGGGAGGCGACAGACAACTTGGTGCACAGATAGAGTGCAATCAAATCGATGTTGTGTTTTTCTTAAGAGATCCGGTGGCTCCTAACACTCACGAGCCGGACATAGGAAGACTTTTTATGTTATGCGATATGCATAACATACCATTGGCAACAAATCTTGCAACCGCAGAGCTTTTGATTAAGGCCCTTGATCGTGGAGACCTTGATTGGAGAGATGCGTACAGATAGCTTGCCGATACGAGCAAAGACTCGTAACAGATGTAACAAGGACAACAGGGGTTCGCTAACGCGAATTTCCAACTCAGTTCGAAACACGAGCTAAAGCTCGTGCCAAATGTAACAAGGACAATTAGGGTTCGCTAACGCGAATTTCTCACTGCGTTCGAAACACGAGCTAAAGCTCGTGCCATAGGAGGATGGTATTATGTTAAAATTTGTTGTTGGGGAAAATGGAAAAGGCAAAACAAAAGTTTTGCTTGAACACGCAAACACTCAGGCAAAAACCGATAACGGCTTGATTGTTTATCTTGATAAAAATAAAAAACATATATATGATTTAGATAAGAAAATTCGTCTTTGTGATGTTTCGGATTATTGTGAATTCAACAACAAGACTTTAAAAGGTTTTGTATGCGGCTTGGTTGCCGGCAATCATGATATCAACGCTATTTACATTGACGGATTTTTAACTATGTCGGACTGCGATTTCAAGGCCGACTTAGAACCTATATTTGATGAAATGCAGGATTTTTCAAACAGCTCCAATGTTGATTTTATTTTAAGCGTTTCTTCAAATATCAGCAGAATACCGGAAAAATACAAAGGTGCAATCATCGCTGCATTATAATTGGCAGCTTTTGATAACGAAGGCTTAACAAATGTCAAAAAAACATAGCAATGTAGTAAAATTTCGACGTCCTATAAATATAAATGTAGGCGTCGTAATTTGTACTGCTATATTTTTATATTTAATAATATTTTCATTAATAACTTTATCCAGGGATAAAATTACCATTTACGAAGTCGTAAAGGGACAAAGCGCTAACGAATTCTCATCCGAATACAAAGCTTTGATATTGAGATCCGAAAGCGTTACCACTGCCGAAAAATCCGGCTATATTAATTTTTATTCCGGCGAAGCCAGTTCCGTTCCCATAGGCGGAAAGGTATACGCAATTGACGAAAGCGGTTATGTCAATGACGCTTTAAAAGAAGCGGCCGCAGGGGATGAGGCTCTTATTTCCGACAAATCGGGAACCATTAATGCTACTATTTCCCAATTTAACAATAAGTTTAATGAAATCGACTTTGATGAGGTTTATGACTTTAAATATAATCTGAATTCGCAACTTATCGATAATATCACAAATACAATTATCGAACAAATCAATTCAAACGGCGGATTCAATATTAGTTTTGTAACATCGCCCGTTTCCGGCACCATGACTCACTATACGGATGGTATGGAAGGCCTTAGCGAAGCGGATATTACAAAAGACATTTTTTCGGCGGATTACAAAAAGAAAAATATAGGCTCCAATGATTTGGTTGAAGAAGGGGCGCCTATATTTAAAATAATTACAAGCGAAACTTGGTATTTATATATACCGCTTTCCGATGAAGATGTGGAGGCATACAAAGACAAAACATCCCTTAAGATCAAGATTTTAAACGATGATTTGGTAACCAATGCCGATTTTGAAATTATAAGCATAGGCGACCAACAATTCGGAAAGTTTAAATTCGATAAATATATGATAAGATATTTATCGGAAAGATTTTTGGATGTATGTATTTACAAAGACAGCAGTGAAGGTTTTAAAATTCCCAAATCTTCCGTTACCACAAAGGATTTTTACGTAATTCCTACGGCATATGCAAGCAAGGGTGGAGATTCAAACGAAGTTGGTTTTAACAAGCAGCAATTTAACGAAGACGGGTCCACTTCCGTGGTATTTGTTACACCGACAATATATAAACAGACCGATGATTATTATTATATCGATGATGATGTTCTATCATCCGGAGATGTTGTGGTTATGAATGATTCAACATCTACTTATCAAGTATCCGCCACGGAAAGTTTGCAAGGCGTATATAATGTTAATGCCGGCTACACCAGCTTCAGATTAATTGATATTATTGCAGAAGCCAACGAGTATTACATAGTAGATGAAAATACTTACTACGGTTTGGCAAATTATGATAATATAATTTTGGATGCATCAACCGTAGTGGAAAACGAAGTTGTATTCCAATAAATAAACTAAGAATCAAAGATTGAGAGCAATTATGGACATTAAAAGTAATTTAGCCGAAGTTGAGAATAAAATAGTCAATGCGTGCAAAAAGGCAGGCAGAGACAGAAGCGAAGTAAGACTTATTGCTGTAAGCAAAACCAAACCCGTTGAAGTTTTGCAAGAAGTATACGATGAAAATATCAGATATTTTGGTGAAAACAAGGTTCAAGAGCTTAGCGATAAGATTCCCAAACTTCCTTCCGATATAAAATGGCATTTTATTGGACATCTTCAAAGAAATAAGGTAAAATATATTATTGGTAAAGTTGATTTGATTCACTCGGTTGATTCTTTAAGACTTGCCAAACAAATTGATGATGATTCTAAAAAGAATAATCTAATAAGCAACATTTTGATTCAGGTTAATGTTTCCAACGAATCAACAAAGTTCGGTACAAGCAACGAAGAAGTTTTTGATTTGATTAAAGCTGTTTCCGAGTTGGAAAATATAAGAGTAAAAGGTCTTATGACCATTGCTCCGGCAACAAACAACCCGGAAGAGTGCAGAGTTTATTTCAAAAAAATCAAAGAGCTTTCAACGGAAATAGAAAAATTGAATTTAAAAAATGTTGAAATGAAAGAGCTTTCAATGGGTATGACCGGTGATTACGAGATTGCCATAGAAGAAGGGGCAACGCTTGTAAGAGTCGGAACGGGTATATTTGGTGAAAGAGTTTATAGCTAGTATTATTTAAGGAGACAAGCATATTATGGGAAAATTCGGCGATAAGTTTTTAAACATCTTTGGTCTTGATGATGACGATGACGATTACGATGATTATGACGATGATTACGAAGATGATTATGACGATATAAGCGAGAAAAAATCCAAATCATTCTTTAGCAGAAAATCAAAAGAGGAAAAAGATTTTGATGATTTCGATGACTTTGATGAACCGGCTCCAAAGCCTTCAAAATCAACTTTCGAAAAATCAAAACCGATTTCAAAGCCTGCTTCGAAAGTAGTACCTATGCGTTCATCACGTGCTAACGGTATGGAAGTTTGCGTTATTAAACCTACTTCAATCGAAGATTCCAGAGAAATAACCGATACGCTTCTCAGCGGTCGTGCTGTTATTTTAAACTTGGAAGGCCTTCATTTGGAAGTGGCTCAGAGAATTATCGACTTTTGCTCAGGTTCTTGTTATTCGATTGATGGTAATTTACAAAAGATTTCAAATTATATCTTTATCGTAACACCTGCAACGGTTGATATTTCGGGTGATTTCCAAGAACTCTTGGGTGGTTCCTCAAGCGGTGGATTCGATATTCCGCTTTAAGATTTAATTAATCAAACGATTAAATATAAGTGTCTGATATGAATGGTTAACATAAAAAACTTATGTTAACCATTTAATATATAGCGGCTATAATTTAATAAACATACTTTAATTTACATTTAAAATTTATAACAAAAGAGGGAATTTATGAATTATAAGCTTCATGTCAACAATATTTCCGCATATGACATTTTAATAAATGATTCATATGATTTGCTTTGCGATAAGCTGTTGGAAATTTACGGCGAAAAATTTAAAAACAAAAAGATTTGCATAATTACGGACATAAATGTCAGTGAATGCCAGCTGGAATCATTCTTAAATGTTATATCAGCTATTAATGATAATGTATTCGCTTTTTCATTTGTTCCCGGAGAGCATAGCAAAACAATATATACAATCAACGACATATATTCTTTTTTAATCGAGCATTCATTTGATCGCTCCGATATTTTGATTGCTTTGGGAGGCGGAATTGTAGGCGATATGACCGGTTTTGCAGCATCATCCTATATGAGAGGCATCGATTTTTTGCAGATACCGACAACGCTTTTATCTCAAGTTGACAGCTCTGTTGGCGGAAAAACGGGAATTAATTTTAAAGAATATAAAAATATGGTGGGGGCATTCTATAATCCAAAACTTGTATACATCAATACGGAAAGCCTTAAAACCCTTACAAAACGTGACTTTGTTTCGGGACTCGCGGAAGTGGTTAAATATGCTTTTATTAAAAATAAAGACTTCTTTGATTGGATAAAAACTCATATTGATGACATAATGAATTTGAATTCCGATGCATTGACTCATCTTATTTACGAAAGCTGCGAGGCAAAAAGATTGGTGGTTGAGTCCGATTTCAAAGAATCGGGTGAGCGTATGATATTAAACTTCGGTCATACTATCGGCCATGCCATTGAAAATGACTGCGATTTTAAGCTTTTTCATGGTGAATGTGTTGCTCTTGGTATGTGTTGCGCCCTTTATATTTCCAAAAAATTGGGCAATATTTCGGATGATGAGTATGAAAGTTCAATTAAGCTTATAAGTGATTTGAATTTGCCGATAAAATATGATATTCAAAATAAAGAACAGCTTTTTACAAGTATTCATCATGATAAGAAAAACCATAACGGAAAGCTTAAATTTACAATCTTATCAAGGTTTGGAAAAGCAACAACAACAGACGAAGTTTCAGATGAATTAATTAACGAAGCACTATCGGTTTTGGCATAATATATTTTGATTATTAAACAATAAAATAAGGCATAAGGATAATACAATGTTTAAAAACTTTAAAATAAAGATTATTATTGAAATTATTATTTTCGCATTATTGATTTTCTTTGATCAATTTACCAAATATCTTGCGGTTTTAAAATTAGGTGAAAGCGGAAAATACGACGTGATTCCGGGATTTATTTCCTTTGAGATGCTTTTAAACGGCAATACAGGGGGAGCTTGGGGGATTTTTTCCGGAAAAATGGTTTTCTTTTATGTGATAACCCTAGTATTTGCGGCAGTTATTGTGTTTTTTATTTACAGAGCCAATAAAGCTCAAAAGATTGAATTTGCTTCAAGCGAGGTAAATTATAAGCTTATAAGACATTTTCAAATGTTTGAAATGATTCTTGTATGCTTGCTTGGGGGCGCTTTTGGCAACTTTATCGACAGAATCAGGCTTCACTATGTAATTGACTTTTTAAGTTTTCAATTTATCGATTTTCCGATTTTTAATGTGTCTGATTGCATTATTTGCATTTCTATCGTATTTTTGTTTATTTGCATTATTTTCGTTTTTAAGGACAAGGAGTTTAATCTTTTGTTTAAGTCAAATAAAGGGGCAAAAGACTTGTCTGATTGATATATTAGGGGGTAAGGGGTATGAATAAGAAAAAAACGGAAGCAAGGATTATCAAAAAGCTTTATAAAGGTTCTATGCTTGTTTTGACACTTGCATTTGCAACAGCGACAATAAGCATGTTAATAGATGCTATTATTGTGGGTCAATTTTTGGGAGCAACTGCGGTTGCGGCACTGGGATTATGTTCGCCTTTGTTTTTGATTACATCGGCTTTGGGAGGAGCTTTATCGGAAGGAACACAGCCGGTTTGTAATAAACTTATGGCATCCGGTCGAAAAGTCGAAGCAAACAAGGCATTTTCCCTTTCTGTTTTATTGATTATCATTATAAGCATAGTTATCAGCATTTTGCTTTTGATTTTTTCTTCTCAGGTCTCAACTATTTTGGGAGCGGATGCGGAGTTATTTAATGATACATATGATTATGTAAAAGGTTATGCGTTATGTATTCCCGCTGTAATGGCAGCATTGTTGTTTACGCCTTTTGCACAAGCCGACGGCGACCAAAAATCAACGGTTATTGCAATTCTTGTAATGACGGTACTTAATATTATATTTGATTTGTTAACGGTATTTGTTTTTAAAACGGGTATGTTCGGTATTGCAATGGCAACAACACTAAGCTATTATATCGGTCTTGTTTTTTTGATTTTACATTTCTTTAAAAAGTCCGCTTCTTATCATTTTAATTTTTTAAAAATCGATTTTACATTTTTAAAAGATATTGTGATTACGGGACTTCCAAGTGTTATCGGCAAAATAACTTTGCCTTTCAGAACCATTGCTCTTAATCATTTACTTTTGATTGTTGGCGGCAGTATATATATTACAGCATTTTCCGTGCAAAATACCATTTCAACCTTATCCGTATCCGCTTCAATCGGAATAGGAGCTGCGACCTTAATGCTTGCAAGCATTCTTTACGGCGAAGAAGATAAAAAAGGTCTGACAATCCTTTTAGGTCACGGATTTAAAATGAGCTTTTTTTGTAATGGAATAATCGCTCTTATAATATTTATTTTTTCAAACCCTATTACCGGATTGATTATTAACAGCGCGGATCCGTCTTTTGAAACTACAAGATTTGCGGTTAGAGTATATGCGCTGATACTGTTTTTCGACAGTCCGAACGGCATATTTTCAAATTATTTGCAGGCAATCGGAAAGATCGCAATTGCAACTATACTTAACGTATTAAACTGTTTTTTATGTACGACTGTCTTTGCCTTTTTGTTAACACCGCACTTTGGTGGAGAAGGAGTATGGTATGCATTTTTAGCGGGAGAAATATCGGTTACATTTATAACCATGATACTTGCATGGATTAATAAGAGAAAAATCAGTCTTAAAACCGAAGATTTCCTCTTTGTGGGCAATAATTTCGGAGTTCCGGCCGAAGATGAAATTTCAGGAAGCTTTACAAATAAAGATGATATAGTAAACTTTTCCATGGAATCAGCAAACTTTTGCAGGAATCATTTGGCAGATGAGAAAACCGTTCAAGCCATAAGTCTTGCAATAGAAGAAATGGCGGTAAATATTTTCGATCATGGTTTCAGTGAAAAACAAATATCCGATAAACAAGCAACTATTGACATTCGCCTGGTTAAAAAAGGTGAAAAATACATCATTCGTTTGCGTGATGATGCTATGATATTTAATGCTGCGGATTATGCAGACATGATATCTCAAAAAGATGAAGTTTTTGAAAAAGATTTGGGATTTAAACTCATTACGGGCACAGGCAGTAAATTGGAATATATTTGTACAATGAATACAAACAATCTGATTATTACATATGTGCCTAAACAAGCATAAAAACAGGTAAAGGAGTAAATCTTGAAAAAGATTATTGATGTTTTCGAAGATTACGAAGATTTAAGAATAGATAAATTTCTTGCCGAAAACCTTGAGGATATGTCCAGAAGCTATATCCAGTCATTAATAAAAGATGAAAAGGTTTTGGTTAATTCTTCGAGCTGCAAAGCAAAATATAATGTAAAATGCGGTGATGTAATAGAAATTGATATTCCCGAACTTACAGAGCCTGAAATTGTGGCGGAAAATATCCCTTTGGATATTGTATATGAGGATTCGGAACTTATAGTTGTAAATAAGCCAAAGGGCATGGTTGTGCATCCTGCAGCGGGTCATTTAAGCGGAACCCTTGTAAATGCGCTAATGTATCACTGTAAAGATGATTTAAGCGGTATAAACGGCGTATTAAGACCGGGAATTGTTCATAGAATCGATATGAATACAACGGGGTTATTGCTGGTTTGCAAAAACGATAATTCCCACAGTTTTATTGCCGAGCAGTTAAAAGAACATTCAATTACAAGAAAATATCATGCGATTGTACGAGGATGCTTAAGAAATGACGAATATACCATAAATAAGCCCATCGGACGATTAAAAAGCGACAGAAAGAAAATGGCCGTGGTCACAGACGGAAAACATGCCGTTACGCATGTAAAAGTCCTTTCAAGGACCGATAAATTTTCATATATCGAATGTGAACTGGAAACGGGCCGAACGCATCAAATAAGAGTTCATATGGCAAGTCTCGGATATCCGATATTGGGTGACAATATTTACGGTAATAATAAGGATGATTTAAAGTTTGAAGGACAAACATTACATGCAAAGATTTTGGGCTTTATTCATCCAAAGACAAAGGCCTATATGGAATTTGATTCCGAATTGCCACAGTATTTTAAAGAATTGATTTCAAAATACGGATTAACTTTTCGTTAAAGTTGACTTTTGCGAATAGTTGTATTAAGATATAGTCATACGGTAAATGCTCTGTATGGCTATTTTATATAAATATAGATATAATTGCACAGATTGATTATTAAAATTTAATACTGCTTTATCTAGATATTATAAAAAATTATTTATAAAGAATTCATAGGATAAAAAAATGAAATTACAACAATTATACAGTTACGTTCGACGTGCCGTTGAACAATATGACATGATTAAAGACGGAGATAAAATTGCGGTTGGTGTTTCCGGTGGTAAGGATTCACTCACATTATTATATGCGCTTTCGGGTCTTAGACGTTTTTATCCCAATCATTTTGAACTTGAAGCTTTATCGGTTGATTTGGGCTTTGGCATTCAAAATTTCGATAAAATCAAAGAATTATGTGATGAGCTTTCCGTTCCTCTTACGATTATTCCTACGGAAATAGGCAAAATCGTCTTTGAGGACCGTAAAGAGACCAATCCCTGCTCTCTCTGTGCAAAAATGCGAAAGGGCGCTTTAAACGAAACGGCAAAAGAGCACGGAATAAATGTAATTGCCTATGGTCATCACAAAGACGATATCATCGAAACAATGATAATGTCTCTTATTTTCGAAGGCCGAATTCATACATTTTCACCACGTACATACCTTGATCGTACTGAACTTACGGTAATCAGACCACTTATGTTTATGAACGAAATTGATGTTATAGGCTTTAAAAACAAGTATAATCTGCCTGTTTGCAAGAATCCATGCCCTGCTGATGGAGTAACAAAGAGAGAATACGTTAAAAATCTCCTCTCTTCCATTAATCATGAAAACCCGGGGGCCAAAGACCGCATGTTTACTGCTATTTTAAACGGCAATTTAAGCGGATGGCCTGAAGCTATTGATGTTGCTACTCTTCGTGAAAAACGAAACGAAGAAAAAAGAAAAGCAAAGGAAGCAAAAGAAAATGGCGAGCAAAAACTATCATGAGCAATTAATAAAAGAAAATAATATTAAACTTAGGGAGCTTCTTAAAAGTCTTCCCGGCTTTTGCGCAAAGTTTTTCCACGGTATCGAAGAAAATACATCTTCAAGAACCCGTATTGCCTATGCTTACGACCTTACTATTTTCTTTAATTATTTAAAAAACGAAACGAACTTTTGCGGATCTGAAGAAATTAGCGAGTTGGACATTTCCATTCTTGATAAATTAGCTCCCATTGATTTACAGGGATTTGTTGATTACATCAAATATTACAATAATACGGAAGATGTGGAACGAATAAACCAAGAACGAGGCGTAATGCGCAAAATGTCTTGTATCAAGTCGTTTTATAACTATTTTTATCGCATGGAAATGATAAAAAGCAACCCCGCCTCTATTCTAACCCTTCCAAAGCTTCATGAAAAAGAGATTGTAAGGCTGGATGTGGATGAAGTGGCAAGACTATTGGATACGGTGGAAAACGGCGAACAGCTGACCAAAAAGCAGCAAGCTTACCACGAAAAAACAAAGGTTAGGGATTTGGCCATTATTACTTTGCTTCTTGGCACCGGGATTCGTGTATCCGAATGTGTGGGCCTTAATATTGATGATGTGGACTTTAAAAATTACGGCATCAAAATCCGCAGAAAAGGCGGAAATGAAGTTGTTGTTTACTTTGGCGACGAGGTTGATGAGGCTTTGATGGACTATCTTTGCGAAAGAAAACAAATTATAGCTCAAGAAGGTCATGAAGATGCTCTATTCCTTTCCATGCAAAACAGGCGAATTACGGTTAGAAGTGTGGAAAATCTTGTTAAAAAGTATTCAAGACTTGTAACGCAACTTAAAAATATCACTCCTCATAAGCTTAGAAGTACATATGGCACTACTCTCTACCGCGAAACGGGTGATATTTACTTGGTTGCGGATGTGCTGGGACACAGCGACGTTAATACAACAAAGAAGCACTATGCCGCATTGGAAGATGAACGTCGAAGAATGGCAAGAAACAAGGTTACTCTCAGGGAGGATAAGGAATGATTGGAATATTGGATGTAGGCGGTGGTATGCGAGGTGTCTACCCTGCCGGAATATATGATTATTTATTGGACAAGAATATATTTTTTGATTATTATATAGGCGTTTCCGCAGGATCCGGAAATTTGGTAAGTTATGTGGCAAATCAGCGCGAGCGTAATCTGCGCTACTACCGCGACTACTCTTTCAGAAAAGAATATATGAGCTTTGGCAACTTTATAAAAAGAGGTTCATATATTGATTTACATTATATTTACGCTGATATGTGCAATACAGGCGGCGAAGATGTAATTGATTTCAAAACATTTATGGAGAATGCAAAAGAATTCGTTATTGTGGCCACAAACGGCTTAAACGGTAAGGTTAAGTATTTTAGTCATAGAGACTTAAAACTTGACCATTATGAGCCTTTAATGGCTTCGTGTTGCATACCCGGAGTTTGCAAACCAATAATGATTGATGGAATCCCTTATTTTGACGGAGGCGTTTCAAACCCTATTCCTTATCAAAAAGCTTTTGATGACGGTTGCGACAAGCTTGTTATTTGTCTTACCCGTCCTTTGGACGTAGCACATAAGCCTTTGTCCCATCCAAAACTTATGAAATTTTTGCTTCGCAAATATCCGGAAACTTTTAGAGTTACGGATGAAAAAGATAAACTTTACAACAAGCAAATCGAAGAAATCAAAGAGCTTGAAAAACAAGGAAAGGTTCTTATTATGGCACCGACAAACACATTTGGTGTGGATACATTATCTCATGATAAAGATGCTATGTTGAAGTTTTATAATCATGGATATGAGGATGCAAAGAAGATTATTGATTTCCTCAATAAATAAAATCAAATATAAGCAAAAACCCGTATGGCTTTTCATACGGGTTTTTAGTTATACACTTTATTAAGTGCACAATTCAACTTTTAAGAAGGGGTAAATTAATTTACACTGTTTTAAACAATTTCCATAGCTGCGGTCCAGCCTTCTCTTACGGCATCGCCTATCTGACGAGCTTTTACGCAATCGCCGATAACCCAAACAGGACAATTGCAAGCATCCTTTAATTTATCGGCATTGTGAGCTATGCGTCCCATAGCATTTACGATTGTATCGGCTTTTAATGTGATTTCGCTTCCGTTTTGTTCTGCTCTTACAAAGTCTTTTCCGACTTCAATAACTTTTGCGTTTACTTCATATTTACCGCCTTTTTTATCGATAAAGTCATGTACGGCCGTTCTGTAAAGACCGGTAATATCAGGCATTAAAGCGCCCTTCATTTCAACAATTGTAACCTTTTTGCCGTGATCGATGTAGTCGCATGCTGCTTCGCATCCAACCAAACCACCACCGAGAACGATTACATTGTCTCCAAGATTTTTAAAGTCATCCGAATAAACATCCATTGCCGTTACAGCATTTTCAATACCCTTGATAGGAAGAATCAAATCATCGGAACCTACTGCCAAAATTACGGCTTCCGGAGCCAAATCTTTAATGATTTCCGGAGTTACTTGCGTATTAAGCCTTACATCTATGTTTCGTTTGTTAACTTCTCTGACCAAAAGGTCTTTGAAATTTCTTATATCAATCTTATGATCTGTATGATCGGTAAAGTTAATTATACCGCCGAGTTTATCCGATTTTTCCATAAGAATTACGTTGTGTCCTCTGTCGGAAGCGGTAATGGCAGCCTGCATGCCACCGCATCCACCGCCTACAATGAGAACTTTTCTGCTTGCTTTAGGCGTTGGCATAAGTTCAGGTAAAACTTTATGATGTGATGCCGGCCAAACAGTATCCGGATTGATTGTACAAGAATCCAGAGGCGGATATTTAATTGTCCAAATCTCTGTTTCATGCTCTCCCGCAGGACCCGGATAACATCTGCCGCATCGTAAACATCTTCTGATTTCATCGGCTCTTCCTTCAGCCGCTTTGTTAGGAAATGCAGGATCCGCAAAGAACTGTCTTCCCATGGAAATCATATCAACTTTTCCCGAAGCAATGGCTTCTTCGGCCATTTCAGGTGAGTTGATACCACCAACAACACAAACGGGAACATTAACGTTTTTCTTAATAGCGGCCGCATTGTCAATGTTTTCGCCGTGTCTTGCATAAGCAGTTGTAAATTCCAAACTTCTTGAAGATGAAAGATAATGACCGCATGAAACGTGAATCATATCAATATACGGCTCGCATAACTTACAGTATTTAATTGCATCATCAAGGTTTAAACCGCCTTTTAAGTGCTCATCACCGCTGACACGAATCTCAATAAGAAAATCCGGTCCCATAGCTGCACGAATTTCGCTTAAAAGCTCTGTTGTAAAACGGGCTCTGTTTTCAAACGATCCTCCGTATTCGTCTGTTCGGTGGTTAAACATAGGTGATAAAAACTGGGCCGGAAGCCAACCGTGACCACAATGTATAACAATGCCTTCCCAACCTGCATCTCTAAACCATTTACAGGCTTCTATATGTTCTTTGATATGCTCTTTTATTTCTTCTTTTGTAAAGGCATCCTGATGGGTTCCGTCTTCCAAATCCTTTGAATCCGGGCCCTTAGGGTTGATGCCGTCACCGATTGCTGTTTTAATCTCACCGGTTGATAACAGCTCACCCAGTGGTAAAGAACCGTAGCTTTTTATCATTTCAGCTGTTTTTTTGATGATTTTAAAGTATTCATCGTCTCTGCTTGAATAGTCAATATCCGGCTCAAACGGAAAACGTTTGCAATATGTGTGGTTAGGGCTAAGTTCACCAAGTACGATACTGCCGGCTCCGCCTGCAGCTTTAGCTTCCAACATTCTGAATGCACGCTCCGGACCCGGGCCGTAATAATTAAATGCAGGTGCTTCAACCAAGTGCAAAAAAGCAAAAAGCGCCGGTGCTGCTTCGATTCTGTTTTTGATTGTTTTCGTTCCAACCTTTATAGGGCTGAAAAGGTTTGGAAAATAAGGATTTCTCTCGCTCATAATACCTCCGAAAATATATACATGAAATTTTTCAGTATCCGCAAAAGTATAAATATAAAGCTTTCTTACGCAGATAGAATTAACTCTTATACATTAATTATAATGTTCACGCAAAATCACACAATCATTAATGCAATTTTAACTGTTGCATATGCAACACATTTTAAGAAAATGTTGCAAGTTTGTTTTGCTTATTTTAATATATAATAAGAGATTTCGAAGTTTTACAGAATTAATAATAATACGAGAATAATCATTTTATCACTTGTTATAAATTAAAAACCGGGGATAATAAACAAATAAGGAGAAATCAATGGATTTACGGACAATCAAAACAGAAGAACTGATTGAAAATACTTTTTATGAGTTACTTAAAGCCGAGGATTTTGCTGCCATCTCAATTAAGCAGATAACAGAAAAAGCTCGCATAAACCGCTCTACTTTTTACAGACATTTCGAGGACAAATTTGCTCTTCGAGATTTTATTATCGACAATATCGTAAAAGATTTTGAAGAAAACATGGATGTTGAATTTATGCTCTTTTCGGATCTTGAAAGTAAAGATTATTTAAAACACTTCAAAGAATCCTTGGAACATTTAAAAGAAAACAAAGAAAAATACGAAATTCTTTGGTCAAGCTTACTTCTGGGCCGTAATGTATTTGAAGAAATGATTTCGGCCGGTGTTGAAAAAATGCAAAAAAGCATCATATCAAACAAAAAAATCAAAAAACAAAGAAAAGAACGCGCACAATGGTATGCCTATCTTCTTGTAAATAACCTGCTTGTAAGCGTTCGCTGGTGGTTTAATAACGATCAAAAAATAACTTCTGAAGAATTAACCAAGTTAATTGTTGAACATATGGAAAAAGGAACCATTCCAACGCTTATGAATTAGTTAGCTTTATTTCGAGACATTCTTGCGATGGATGCCAAGGTCGGTAAATTCATGGGACAAACATCCATGCAAGACAATGATTTTGAGCATGATGCGGCAAAGTGTTTATCAAACTCCGCTTTTAACTCCTTTTCATCGGATTTGCTTGTGGTATGAATCAAATAACAATCATTTGCAAAACTTGCACCATAGAATTTATTTCCTTTTGTATAATTTGGACAGACTTCCAAACAAAGACCGCATTTTAGGCATTTTGCAATAGTGTATTGATTTTCATAATCCTTTTTGGAAACTTTTACTTCACCGGTTTTATATACGTTTGCTTTTAATAAGTTTTCGGCAATTATGGATCTGTCCACAACAAGATCGCAAACTGTCATGAATTTTTTTAAGGGTTCGATAGTGTTTATTTCTTTTAAATCTTTCAAAAATGTTTCACAAGCAAGGGCCGGCTTATTGTTAATTACCATGGCGCAGGAACCGCACATTGCTTGAAGACAGGAGCATTCCCAACTGATTCTGCTGCTGGCCTGCCCTTTATCGTTAACAATATCATCTTTATAATTAATATAATCCAAAGCACCGGCAACAGACGAATCCATAGGTCCGTCATAATCAAAAGTTTCGTAATATGGCTTGGTGTTTGGCGCTTTTTGCCTTAAAATCTTAAACTTCATATTGTCCCTCTTTATCAAATCTGACTTTAATATCACCACCGTTATATGAAACAACGGAAGCGGCTTTGAAGTCATCGCATTCGACCGGATAATCGCTTCTGAAATGGGCTCCTCTGCTTTCTTTTCGTTCATTTGCCGAAAGCAAAATAGCCTTAGCCAATGTAAGAATTCCCCCAACGCTATAGTTAAAATATGCCAGAACACTGCTGTCATATTTTATCTTGTCCGCAACGGATAAATAATAAGAAATATCTTCGATTCCGGCTTTCAATGCTTGTTCGTTTCTTGAAATTGCCAAGTTCTTGTTCATGCTCTCAGCAAGCAGGCTCCTTACATACATTACCGGAAATTTGCTGTCGGACTTAAACATCTTGGCAAGATTTTTGTTTTCATCTTCAAAAAAAGCTTTAAATAAGCCATCTTTTGAGGCAAAAGCTGTAGAATTTTCAATGTCATTTGCCGCAATTTTACCGCTGTAAATCGCTGCAAGAAGCGAATTTCCGCCAAGTCTGTTTGCACCATGATATATAGAGGCGCACTCTCCTATTGCATAAAGCCTTTTTATTGAGCTTTCATGATTAAGTCCTACCGCAATTCCCCCCATAAAGAAATGAACGGAAGGAGATACCTTAATACTTTCTTTTGAAATATCAAGATTAATATATTTCTTGCAAAGATCCCTTACCTCAGGAATCCTTTTATCGATTTGATCTTCCCCCAAAAAGGAAATGTCAAGAAATACATCCCTTTTGCATTCGTAAATGCATCTTGATACAACATCTCTCGGCATAAGATTTCCGTCTTTACCAAAACGTTCTTCCATAAAATAAACTCTTTTTCCGTCTTTCAAATAATAAAGTCTGCCACCTTCGCCTCTTACCGCTTCGGAAACAAGCATCTTTTTTTGGGCCGTTTCTATGGTCGTTGGATGATATTGTATAAACTCCAAGTTTTTAAGCTCTACGCCTTGAGTAAACAGTTTTCCCGCAGCAAAGCCGTCGCACATGGTTGAACCTGTGGTTTTACCGAATAAAGTATTTTGACCCCCAACTGCCATAACCAAAGCATCGGCATATATTATTTCGAGACTTAAACTTGCCTCATTGTATATAATGCCACCGTAGCATATTCCGTCATCAATTAAAGCAGCATAAAAATCGCACCAAAGCCTTCGTTCTATCAAACCCAAAGACTCATATTTTCTGGCTTCCATAACCAAAGACGAAACAATTTGTTTCCCCGTTGATGCTCCGCAAAAGCAGGTTCTTTTATGGGATTGACCGCCAAAAGCACGCTGATCGGGATTTCCCTTATCGTTGCGTGTAAAAAGCGTTCCCAAACTTTCCAACCAATTAACAATATCAGGTGCACTTTTACAAAGGCCCGTAACTGCTTTTTTTCCCGCAATATATCGGCCGCCCTTTAAAGTATCCTCTATGTGGGATTCTATGGAATCTCCTTCGTTGAAGCTGTCAAAAGCCGCATTAATGCCTCCGGCGGCCAAAACGGACTGTGACCTTTCGGATACAAAAGGAGAAACAAGTATGGATTTGATGCCTTTTTCGGCACAGGAAATGGCACAACTAAGTCCCGAAATACCCGAGCCGATAATTACTGCTTTCTTCATATTTTTCCTTTATTTAATAATAAATAATTTGATAATAATCTCTGCCCTAAGAACCGCAAAGAGCGAAATTGCAAACAATATTCCAAAAATTATGTAAACAGTTCTGTCTATTATTTTCTTTTTTTGCAAAGATTCAAGTAAACCAAGCGTTATAAGAGCTGATGAAAAAGAGGTTGCTATATGAGTAAAAACACAAGCAAAAAAGCTTACTTTGATAATTATATTTAATACGATAGCGGCAACCGCATCAAAATCAGCTTCAAAAATATGGAAAGTATTAATGTGAACAAATATTAAAGCCAGCATTAAAACCGCAGTTAAACGCTGTAATATAACCCGTCTGTTTTCTTTGGGATAAGTGGTCAAGCTGCTTCCATCGTGTTTAAAAAGGACAATTATCAAAGCAAGAACAACATGAACCATGAGAACGCTTAAGGTTATATAGCTGATGGTTATTGAAACAACGCTTCCGTAATCAAACATGGAAAGAGTTATTATCATATAAAATACATGAAATAAAACAAATGCCATGGAAAACAATCCGAAAGTCGCGTTTATTTTTTTTAATTTCATAAAAACTCCTCAAAAATAAAATGCTTATTTTTTCATCAAATTATTTCGTTTTGCAATTGTATAAGTTCCCGCAAAATCGCCTAAAATATTGTTAGCCGTAAAGAATGGATCGCTTATGACATAATATCCGATAAACACCGCCAAAGCTTCCGTCGGAACGGCAAATTGAGACAACATAAGCGACATACAAACCAGTCCGGCTCCCGTAACACCGGGACATGCCACAGACAAAACAATTGCCATTACAATAATGGTAATATAGTCAGACGAGTCCAATTCCACCCCGAAAATTTTGGCCAAAAACAAGGTGCTTACAACAAGAATAACAGTCGTACCATCCATATTAATGGTTGCTCCCAATGGTATTGAAAATGAATAGAGTTTGGGAGATATTTTCATTTTTTTACAAACATCCATATTGTAAGACATGCTGGCATTGCTTGATTGCAATACCATTGCGTTAATCCATGCACCGATAGTATTTTTCATAAATGTTTTCGGTGTGGTCTTGGTTGCGAAAAAAACTATAAGATTATAAATGATTACCATTATAAGCAAGCATAGGAAAATAGACACCAATACTCCGGCAATGGTCTTAATATTTTCAATATCCATCGTCAAAACCAGCGATGTTATGGAAACAAAAAACATTATAGGAATGAACTTTGCTATCATAGCTGTAATTTTCAAAAACAAATCATTTGCGTTAGACAAAAAATCCGAAACTTTGGCGGATTTTTCACCAAGTTTGGCAGCTCCCAAGCCAACAAGCAATCCAATAACCATAATTTGAAGTGTGTTTAGCTCAAGAAAAGCTTTTACGATATTATCCGGAACAATGCCGATTATTGTATTAACAACACTGAATTCCTCTGCCTCCACCGGTTTGGATGTAACCAAGTGCTCCATTTCTCCGAAATTACCGGGATCAATAACAAAGAAAACCAAAAATGCAACCGTTATGGCAATGGCTGTTGTGAAAATATAAAACAGCACAACTTTTCCCGCAAGTTTTCCCATTTCTTTCATGTCGGTAAACATACTGATACATGAAGCAATGGAAAAGAAAATAACCGGTCCCGTAATAAGTTTAAAAGCATTTAAAAACAGTGTTTTAATGGTTTGCAAAATATTGGAATCTATAAAATTAATTGCATTTTCGGGAAGAAATGCTTTTAAAATCACACCTGCAACAATCGCAAAAACCAGAGATAAAGCCAATACTTTAAGCTTGTTTTTTGAGGAATCACCAACGTTAATGGTTACTTTATTGATTCCGTTTTTATATGAAACAAAATAATAATCATCGTTAGCTTTAATAACTATATTTCTGATACTTGCCTCGGCATCAGCTGAGTCCCCAATCTCGGATAAATCCAAATCCAGACCTAAGTTGTCGATATTTTCTATTTGTTTGCCTTTATAGGAAACGACAGTCGTGATTTTGCCGTATTTTTTATCAACGGCAACCCTGATTTGCTCACTGTCTTCTTCCGACTTGGAAGAAATGATTTTCGCAAGAAATTCTTCGGCCAAAAGTTGAGCTTTAATGTTGTCTTTACTTTTAACTTTTAACTTTTTCAGATTATCATTAATAAAAGAAATGCCTTCGCTGATATTTTCGATTTTAGCATCAAAATATTTTTCTGCCAGTGCCATAGTCCCCTCCAATTAATATATACTAACACTTGTATATATTATATCAGATAATAAATACGCAAACAAACAATAATCTGAAAATATCTAATAATCGAAAACAAAAGATTCCCTTTTGGGAATCTTATAATTCAATAAAAAATCGGGGTGACGTGATTCGAACACGCGACCTCTTAGTCCCGAACCAAGCGCTCTACCAAGCTGAGCCACACCCCGATAAAAGAGTATATTTACTTGTTGTGGCTTTTAACCACTTGTACTATTTTATAAGCGTTTGGCATTTTTTTCAAGTCTTTTTTTATCTAAAATATTGAAAAAATAAAAAGGGTTCAACTTTGAAAACTTTATATAGGCATATAATAAGCTACCGTAATGCTTGCGCCGCTGTGTATAACATCGCCGCTTAGGCTGTTCATGCTTTTTAATTCTTTAATATAGTCATTTATATCATCATAATGAATATGAGTATAGTCGTCATTATAGTAATCAGAAGCGATTGACCACAAGGAATCACCCGCTTGAATTTCCACGCTTTTATATACTTTTTGTGTTTCCACCTGTTCGGTATTTGACGAAGCACCTACTCTTTGCGGAATCATAAATAACAAAAATACCGCTATAACAATAATAACAGCAATGGCAATCAAGAACTTTGTTCTCATGATTTCACGTCTTCTTTTTTCTTTTAAGTATGCAATTTTCTGAGATCTGATTTCTGCGTACATAATTATCACTCCTGTCAATAAATCCAAAATTCCCTGTATTTATAACTCATATCGTTTCTCAAACCTTTGTTCGAAAACATTTGTTTGGTTTATAATAATATACGAACGAGTGTTTGTCAAGACTTTTTTCGAACAAATTTTCGCGAACAAAAGTTTGAAAAAATATTGCAATCATATCGAACATATGTTATTCTATACAAAACAAATGTTCAAAACATTATTAATCGCAGCTTTAATTACTGCCGTCGATCGATTTGATTTTATATTAGGAGGTTTTTTATGCCGGGAAAAATAACGGAAAAACAAAAAGAAATATTGGAATTTATTAAATCCGAAATAATTAATAAAGGTTATCCGCCTGCGGTTCGAGAAATCTGTAAAGCGGTACATTTAAGCTCCACTTCATCTGTACATGCTCATTTGGAAACCTTGGAAAAAAACGGATACATCAGACGTGATCCAACAAAACCGAGAGCTATTGAGATAATGGACGATTCTTTCAACCTTGCAAGGCGCGAAGTTGTTAACATTCCTATTGTTGGGCGCGTTGCTGCGGGAGAACCCTTGCTTGCTCAGGAAAATATCAGTGACTACTTCTCCGTTCCGGCTCAGTATATGCCGAAAAAGGACTCTTTTATGCTTGTGGTTAAAGGTGACAGCATGATTAATGTCGGCATCTATAACGGCGATTTGATTATTGTTCAGCAGCAGAACACTGCCAATAACGGAGATATTGTTGTTGCATTGGTTGATGATTCCGCAACGGTTAAAACATTTTATAAAGAAAAAGGTCATTACAGACTTCAGCCGGAAAACGACACTATGGATCCGATTATTGTTGATCATGTGGAGATACTCGGTAAGGTTGTTGCTTTATTCAGAACTATGTAAAAAACTTTTTAAACACACATATATAAAAGGCATGGACTGTAATTTTAAGTCCATGCCTTTCTTCTGTTCATTAATCAATTATTTAATTTGCCTTTGCGGGCGAATAATGCAATTCGGCTTTCAAGCTCTTAAGTCCTTTTATAAGCAATATTACATTTAATATAAATGAAGCTATTGTAGTAACGGGTCCGGCCCATAAGCAACCTTCTATACCCATTACAGCCGATAAAATCAATAAAACAGGTATGTTAAAAGCAATTTGTCTGCAAATTGATGATGTAACCGAATATACAGGTTTTCCCATTGCTTGGAAATATGTAGCCGCTGAATTGTTTAATCCGTCAAGAATAATACATGAAAGGAATATTCTTAAACACAATATTCCGAAATTCAAATACAAATCATTTTGCGCACCGAATATATTAACTATTTGTGCAGGGAAAATCTGGAAAAATACAGTTGCAATCAAACCGCAAATACTGGCAGCTCTTATGGCTGTAAATATTGTCTTTTTGATTCTCTCATAATTTCCGGCACCATAGTTAAAACCGATAATCGGTAAAGAACCGGCACCTATTCCGGCCATTATAGAAACCAAAATATTATTGATTTTCATGGTTATTCCAAAGGAAGTTAAAGGAATTTCCGCACCGTAAACAGATTGAGCTCCGTATTTTACCATGATGTTATTTAATACAATGATAATAACAACCGCAGACATCTGGGTAATAAAACTGGAAGATCCCAGCTTTAAAATCGGTTTTAGGGCTGATGGGCTGACTCTTACGTTTTCTTTTTTTATGGTAACGCATTTAAAACGTTTAAAATAGAAAACATAAACCAGAACATTTGCTATCTGGCCTAAAACCGTTGCCAACGCAGCACCTTTTACACCCATGTCCAGCGGAAAAACAAAGATATAATCCAAAATAATATTTGTTATACATCCCGCAATCAATCCGCTCATGCTGTATCTCGGACTTCCATCAGCTCTTATAACGGCTGAAAAAGCACAAGCAAATCCGGTCATTGGATAACCTATGGCAATAATTCTTCCGTAATCAAGGGCATAAGGCATAAATTCGCTTGTACCGCCTGTTAACTTACATAGCGGTTCCGCAAATATAAGGAAAACTGCCATAAGTGCCAAACAAGCAACTATGGAAACAATAATAGCGCTAAATACACCCTTTGCCGCTTCTTCCGGTTTTTTTCTTCCAAGCATCTGGCTGTAAAAAGCCGCACAACCATCGCCGCAAAGCAAGCTGATAGCCATTGCCAAAACCGTAAAAGGCAAAATGATATTTGTTGCGCCATTGCCCAAATAACCTACGCTTTGACCGATAAATATCTGGTCCACAATGTTGTAAAGCGCGTTAACAACCAAAGCAATACAGCTGGGTATTGCAAATTTCCTAAGCAACTTACCTACAGGTTCATAACCTAAAGGATTTTCTTTTTTTAATGTTTCTGTCATTTCTTATAAGTACCTCAAATATATGCATTGCATAGGACAACGATTGTCCTTTTTACTATAAAAACTACCAAATAAAATAATTACAATTCTTCGATTGAAATATCTTTACCGTCTGACCAGATTTTTTCCAAATCATAGAAAAGCCTGTCATCTTCATTGAAAATATGAATAATAACATCACCGTAATCAAGAAGTACCCAATTTGCATTACCGTGACCTTCGATGTGTTTTGCGTGAACACCTGCTTTTGAAAGCTCTTCTTCAACGTTTTCCACAAGGGCATTTACCTGGTTCGGATTGGAGCCGCCGCTAATTACAAAATAGTCCGCCATTACGGATATTTTCGATATTTCAATGATTTTTGTATCAATTCCTTTTTTGTCTTCAATTGCATTAGCTGCAATTTTTGCAATTTCTTTTGCTGTCATATTACTCTTCTCTTTTCTTCATATTTATTGATTAAAAAAGCCATAAATTTAACAAAAATAAATAAATTCAATTTATTATACATAAATTTACAGATTAATGTAAGAAGTATTTAAAAAAATACTTTCAAAGCATCATAAACCTCTTTTGAAAGAGGATCCACTTCCGCATTTTTTTGCTTTAAGTATTCAAGACTTGCTTCCAAAGTCATAAAAACCGCAGCATCCAAATCTTTAAAAGCCATATCTCTGACTTCCTTCATTTGCTTTATATCATCGATTCTTCCGGGTTCGATAAAATCCGCAAGATATATTATTTTTTGTAAAGCAGACATTTTTCTTGCTGCAGTTGTATGAGATATAATCGAATTTAAAACGTCATTGTCATCTATCCCGAAAACATTCTTGGCTCTGTAAGCGCCAAGTTTTGCATGAAGAAGGTGAGGATTTCTTCTTTCCACATCTCTTACTTCAATGCCCAGTTCATCACAAATTGCAGCCTTTTTATCATTTGGAATGGATTTGGCCGAATCATGTAAAAGACCTGCGTAATTTGCTTTAAAAATGTTTTCACCATATCTCATTGCTAATGATGATGCGGTAAAAGCAACTCCTAAAGTATGAATAAAACGTTCCTCGTCCAAATCCTGCTTTAAAACTTCCAATATTTTGGCAACATTTTTGTTGTGTTCGTCGGCAGTTTCCTTTTCAATATCAATAGTCATGATTTTTTCTTTGTAATTGATATCCATATTATAAATCTCCCGAAATATTCTTATATCTTTTATAAATTAACCGTAAATCTTATTATTTATTATATATTCGGCAACTTTTTTTGGCAGCAAATCGCAAATATCTTCCCCGGCCTTTGCTCTTTCTCTGACCTTTGTAGCGGAAATATCAATATTTCCAAGCTTAAGTACAATTATTTCGGCGTTAAATCTCTTTTGGTGATTTGCTATTTCTTCTTCAAAAGATTTGCTTTCTCGCTCTTTTACATACTCGGCAGCATTTTTGTTATTGCTGTCATATTCTTTAAGGTCGCGAATGGAAGTAACAATCTTGCAATTGGCAAATATTTCTTCCGGTTTGTACCAATTATCGATGTTATAAAGAGAATCCTCGCCAACAAGAAAATAAAGCTCGCAGTCCGGATGCTGTTCTTTAAAAAGCTTTAAGGTTTCATAAGTATAAACCTTACCTTCTCTTTTAAGCTCAAAATCCGAAAACTTAAGCTTCGGATGTTCTTCCATAGCCAGCTTAATCATGGCCACTCTGTCATTAAGATCCGTTATTTTGTTTTTGTCCTTATGTGGCGGATTTGGTGATGGCATTATAAGCATTTCATCAAGATTCAGCTGATCGTAAGCAGCTTCGGAGAAAATGATGTGTGCATTATGAATGGGATCGAATGTACCGCCTAAAATACCGATTTTTTTCATAATTTTGCGTTAACCGAAAATTGATTTACATAATATTATTATGTAAATCAATTAATAATTTATAATTTATTTTAGTTTAATATGTGTTTTTTATTTTCTTTTACAAACTTATATAAAGTGATTTTTTTGCCCACAACCTGAACGACTTCCGATTTTGTACGTTCTGCAAGAATTTCGGCAATTTCTCTCGGATCGTCCATGCAGTTTTTAAGAACGTTGATTTTAATAAGTTCTCTTACATTGATTGCCTCTTCCACTGCTTTGGTAAACTCCGGTGTAATACTGGATTTACCGCAGGAAAAGATTGCTTCTGTTGTTTGTGCAATTTTTCTTAAATAAGCTCTTTCTTTACTGGTCATTTAATTTCCTCATATCTGTTAGGCTATATTTTTTAGTTATAAGTGATATACGGATTGCTGCCTTTTACTTGTAGTAATCAAAGGAGTGTCCGTAGATATTTACGGTATCACCGTCTACTATTCCCAAATCTTCCAATTCTTGTAAAATGCCGTTATCACGCATGAAATCCTGGAAGAACTTAAATCCTTTTTCGGATTCAAGGTTGGTATATCCAAGCATACGCTCGATACGCGGGCCTTCGATTGAAAATACTCCGTCTTCAATCTTTTCGACTGTGTAAGGAGCGGTTACATCGTCTGTAAATGCTCTGACGTCAAATTCTTTTACAAATACAACCGGAGTTTGATCCACGCTTTTTAATAATTCGTTAACATGCCATAAAAGCTCATTTACGCCTTTACCGCTGACTGCGGAAATAGGATATACTTTTATACCATCCTTTTCAAATTCTTCTTTAAGTTTAATAAGTGTTTCGTTGGAATTTACGGCGTTTTCATCATCATCGTAAAACTCCGCGAAACAGTCTATCTTATTGGCTGCAATAACCTGCGGAAGCTTAAGAAGTTCCGGATTGTATGAGCCAAGTTCGTTGTTGATTTTTTTTATATCTTCGATCGGATCGCGACCTTCGGTTCCGGCTGCATCAACCATATGGATGATTACTTTTGTTCTTTCAATATGACGAAGAAAATCATGTCCCAAACCAACACCTTCCGATGCGCCTTCAATAAGCCCAGGAATGTCCGCCATTACAAAACCTTCACCATCACCAAGGTCAACTACACCAAGATGCGGATTAAGGGTTGTAAAGTGATAATTTGCAACCTTTGGTTTAGCGTTTGTTACGCGGCTGAGAAGAGTTGATTTACCAACATTCGGAAAGCCAACAAGGCCTACATCCGCTATAACTTTAAGTTCCAGGCGAACCCAAAGTTCCATGCTGTCCTGACCCGGCTGGGCGTATTTAGGTGCCTGCATGGTAGATGTGGCATAATGTTGGTTACCTTTGCCGCCTCGACCACCGGTAAGAATAACTTCACGTTTGTTATCTCCCGACATATCGGCAATAACTTTGCCGCTTTCATCATCTTTAATAACCGTTCCCGCAGGAACTTTTATAACAAGGCTTTCGCCGTTTTTTCCGTGTTTATTGTTTTTGCCGCCCTCTTCACCGGCCTCGGCAACATATTTTCTTTTGTGTCTGAAATCGGTTAAAGTATTAAGACCTTCGTCCACTTCAAATATAATATCTCCGCCTTTTCCGCCGTCTCCGCCGTTAGGGCCGCCGTCAGGCACATAAAGCTCACGTCTGAAACTAACGTGACCGTCTCCGCCTTTACCCGATTTAATAAATATTTTCGCTGTATCCGCAAACATAATTCAACCTGCCATTTAATAAAATAAAAACAAATAGCTTCAAAAAGACACTAAAGTATCCTTCAAAGACTATTTTATCATATAACACTTGCAAAAAAACAGTGATAAAATCAAAATTTAAGGCTTCAAACTTTCGTTTGAAGCCTCATAAACATTCTGATAATCAATTAGTCTTCTACAGGAAGGACAGAAACCTG
>JAEEGL012515597.1_pt1 | contig 28372 bp, 22 predicted proteins | sample 9134231 | NCBI WGS metagenome assembly JAEEGL01 (sample SAMN16246548, study PRJNA631951) | gut metagenome | biome: gut microbiome; feature: rumen; material: fiber-attached | host: Bos | place: Iran: Karaj | collected 2018-10
CTTGTGGCAGGCCGAATTGGACACCGCGCGCTCGGCGGACCGCCACGGCGAGGCCGCCGTGGCAACTATATCGGGCATGGAAATGGCGGCGATTGCCACCTTATGGGGAACAAGCGTTGTCAAATGCGCTGTTCCCCATGATGGTCGGCACCTGCCCCGAAAATGGTTGCCACGGCGGCCTCGCCGTGGCGGCTCGGTGAATGGGCGACTGTCGATTCCGAAGCCTTGGCTGCATCTTGTGGCAGGCCGAATTGGACACCGCGCGCTCGGCGGACCGCCACGGCGAGGCCGCCGTGGCAACTATATCGGGCATCCCGTCCCGTGGCGGGTCGACGGCCCGCGCCCCATTGCCCCGCCGACACACGCAAGCCCCGCCGTCCCGTGGCGGGCCGAGAACGGCCCGCGCCCGCGTCCAATGTCTCAGGGCAGGTGGATGGGCTGCGGGCGGTTGGATTCGGAGGCGGCGCGGATGGCCTCCAGAATGGAGACGACACGTAGACCGAAGCGCCCGTCGGCCTGGATGGGGGTGCCGTCGAGGATATGCCTGTGGAACTCGCGCCATTCGAGTTCGACGGCTTCGGTTCCCTCCGAGCAGTCGATGACCTCGCGCTCGCTGCCGATGCAGTGCACGACCTCCGTCTTGAACGGAGTCAGCAGCAGCGAGCCCTTGGTGCCGAAGACGCGGCACGTATAGCGCAGAGGCTCGATGAGGCGGTTGCCGACCGAGGTGCTGAGGGTGGCGACGGCGCCGTCGGCATAGCGGAGGAAGGCGGCGCATTCGGTGTCGACCTCGACCCCAGGATAGAGGCGGGAAAGCCTGGCGGTGACCTCGGTGATCGGGGCGGCATGCAGGGAGAGCAGGTGGTCGACCTGGTGCGGAACAAGGTTGAAGAGGGCGCCGCCGCCCGCCATCCTCGGATCCAGGAACCAGCGCGGGCGATGCTCGAAGTCGTAGTAGGCAGCGCCTTCGTCGAGGATCATCTGCACCTCGCCGATGACGCCCTCCCGAATCATCTGCGCCGCCTTGCGGAAATGCGGTCGGAACGAGTGCGTGTGCCCGACCATGAGGCACCGCTTGTTGGCCGCGGCGCAGTCCATGAGCCGCCGACAGTGCTCGGACGAGACCGCCATGGGCTTCTCCAGCAGCAGGTGGGAGCCGCTCTCCAGGGCGGCGATGCCGTATTCCAGGTGCAGCAGATGCGGCAGCGCGACCAGGGTGACGTCGGGTTGCATGCGCCGCACCATCGCAAGGCCGTCGGTGCCTGCCTCGGCGCCGAAGCGCGCGGCGACGGACTGCGCCTTCGCCAGATCCAGGTCGGCGACGCCGATGACGCGGTAGTGATTGGGCAGGCGCTGCAGGGCGGCGGAGTGGAACTCCATGATCGAGCCACAGCCGAGAAGAAGGACGGTGAGGCATCGATTCTGGTAGGCATAATGATCCACTTTCCATGGGTTACCGCGGTAACTTGATTCATCGACTGTATAGGAGATGGTGCGAACTGGTGGAATGAACGAATCGGCTGACATAGAATGAGTGTGGAAAGGGGATTGAAAATCGAGGAAGGTCAGGCGATGCCTGTTAGGGGAAATTTCTGGCAGGCATAATATACCGTATGGCTGGGCGGTTGTCAGACGATGCCTTCCTTGCGGAGGCGGGCGGCGACGGCGGGGGCGAGTTCGGGTTCGCCGTCGGTGCGGACGATGGCGAGGAAGATGTCGGCTGGGGTGTTGATGGTGCTGTCTGGGTATTCGTGCTGGGAGTAGTAGGCGATGAGCATGCGGTTGTCGGGGAGTTCGAGGATGTCCGGGTAGGTGCAGTCCTGGGCGCCGGGCAGGCGGATGTATTCGAGGAAGCGCTGTATCTGGGGCAGATAGAGGTATCCGCGGAAGCTGATTTCGCGGCGGTCGTAGTAGATGGTTCCGATGGCGGGGGAGGCGGCGCGATAGCGTCCGAAGAGGAAGAGGCGGCCATGGCAGGTCATGGCGCGCTGCCCCTGGATGCAGGCGCCGAAGTCGACGGGGGCGCTCCACTCGGTGAAGGGCGGCGCGGCGTGCCGGATGGCGAGGGTGGCGGGGCAGTTCTCGCGGCGGATGAAGGCGGTGAGGCGCTCCCCGTCCCAGTGCAGTTCGGTCTCGTTGCCGGATTCGTTGCGCGAGAGCTCGGCGACCTTCGACCATTGGAAGCCGTCGTCGGAGACGACCAGGTCGACCTCCCAGTCCTCCGGCGGGAAGACGCCGGCCGCATCGACGTGCGCCCGCGTGGTGAGGCGGTAGCGCGCGGCGTAGAGGCGCCCTTCGACCGCGCGTGGCCGCCAGAAGCGCCACTGCGCCTCGCCGGCGAGGACGGGCTGGGTCCAGTGGATGCCGTCCTCGCTCGCGATGACGTAAGAACTGGAAAGCTGCGCGAGTACCGGGCGGTCCTTGTCGAAGGCGCCGCAGAACATCAGCAGCCGTCCCTTCCATTCAACGAGGAAGCCCTCGTAGTAGTTGCGGTCGTCGGGAAGCGGCGCCGGCAGGCGCTCCCAGGTGGCGCCGCCATCGGCGGAGCGCATCAGCACGACTCCGCCGTCGCTTTGGGCGTGGCCCCCAGAGGCGCGGTAGGTGAGGTAGAGATGCCCCCGATGGCGCGCAAGCGCGGGAAAGGCATTGTGACGGCCGTCCGCGACGAGGCGGGTGAGTTTTTCGAGCTTTTCCATGATTTGCGAGTTTTGACTTGAAGGCGGGATCCCGCCCCCGTGCGGCGCCGCTTGCGGCGCCGGGCTTACGGTGCGGCCTCCTCACAGAGGAGGAGCTCCCCGTTGTCAAGGAGGGCGAGGAGTTTTCCTTCGCGGTTGAGCGCGGCGTCTCGGCAGTCGCCTGCGACGAGGAGGCGTAGGCTGTCGTCGCCCTGGAGTTCGTAGAGTCCGTCGGCGGTGGCGACGAGGGTGCGCCCGTGGTAGTGGCGGAGGTTCCGCGCAGTACTGGGGAGTTGGATGCTGCGGCACTTCGCGACGGTCTTCCAGTCGGGGGCGAAGGTGATTCGGCGGAGGATGCGGTCGGGGCTGGCGGCGACGATGGTGCGCTCGCCCGCCAGGCAGAGGGCGTCGAGGCCGACGGGGGCGCTCCAGGCGAAGCGCCAGGCGCGGGCGCGGGTGTCGAAGACGCCGAGGAAGGATTCGCGGGCGATGGCGAGGAGCCCGTCGCCGACTGGCTTGAAGGCGAGGGTGCGGTCCCCCTCGACGCTGCCGCCGTAGGAGGGCAGCCGCACATTCTCGTTGTGGTAGATGACGGGGCAGTTCTGGACGCGGCGCGGGTCGGCGGGGCCGAAGAGGCGGGTCAGGTTGAAGCGGCCCAGGCCGTAGAGCGCCTCGTTGCCGCCGCTGTCGCGCACGCCGCGGTCGAGGAGCGCCCCCAGGCAGTATTCGCCAGACTGGAGGAGCCCCGCGAGGGTGCCGTCGGGTCTCACGAACGAGTAGTAGCAGTAGCGCCCGACGACCAGCAGCGGGGCCTCCTTCGGGCTGGGGCGCCAGACGCCGAGGCTGAACGGCAGGGTGAAGCCGCCGAGGGGCTGGCGGGTGTTGGGCTTGCCGTATTGGTGATGGAAGTCGGCCTGGAGGCGGTAGAGGTCGATGACGCGTGCGACCTGCCCGCGCTCGTCGAGAACACGGATCTTGGCGTCGTCGGTGATCACGACGAGGCGCGGCGTGGCGTCGGGCCATGAGAGAAACTTGCTATCCTGCACGACGGCGGGCGAACGCCACGCGTATCGCAAACCGAAGTCGCGGTCGAGCATGGCGAAGAGGTAGTCCTCGGAACGGCGGTCGCGCAGATAGCGCGGGAAGACCGCGCTCTGCACGAGAAAGCCGTCGCCTGCGGGGACGATCTCCAGGGTGCTGCGCGCGGCGGGCGTGTCGGCGGAGTAGTAGGTGAGCAAAGTGGCGTCGGTGCCGCGCACATAGCGCGCCTGGACGTCGGGGAAGGTGGTCTGGTGGGAGCGCTCGCGGGGGTCGGCCTGTCCGTAGTTGGCGGTCCTGACCCCAGGCAGCCAGCGCCGTTCCGAGGCGATTTTGCGGAATACCTTGCCGTCGGCGGAATACTCCAGGTCGGCTGGCAGCGGCAGTTCCGCCCAGAAGCGCAGGGAACGGGCGTTGCGGATCTCACTCAAGGCGACGACGCGCCCGAAGTCGACGACGCGCGCCCCGCCGACGGTCTGGACGGTGAAGCCGAGGCGGCCTGGGAGTTGAAGCGCGCCGTTGCGGCGCACGGGGCGGAGGCGCGGCGCCTCGGGGGTGGCTGGGGCGACCGCCGCCGAAGCCACGGTCAGCGGACGGAAGGTTTTTTCGGGGTCGGTGTCAACCAGCCGTCCGTCCACGGTGAATTGGCAGTGGTCGTCGCCCCCGATGCGGAGGCGACCGTCTTCGCCGAGTTCAAAACGGGTGGGCGCGGCGTTCTCCGTGGTTTCCAGGAGCGTGTAGGCGGTGACGCCTTCACCTGGGGCGAGTCGCCGTCGGGCGACGTGGTGGTATTCGGGAAAGGGCGCCTTCTTGCGCTGGTAGTCGGCGAGGTTTTCGACGACGCGGAAGCCCTCGCCGAGCGAGGTCACGTGGAAGCGGAGATTGCCGTTGAGCCCCGTCCAGACGCGCCCGTCGAAGGAGGGGATGCCCTGGGGGCGCCAGCCGATCTGGATGAGATAGTCGCCTGCCTCCAGCGCGGTGATGCGGTCGCGCACCAGAATGCACCCTGGCTTGCCAGTGAAGGCGACGCTGCGCTGCCAGGCGCAGCCCGCAAAGGGGCGGATGGCGATGGAGGCGGACCAGTCGGCGGGTTCGAAGGATTCGACGCGGGCGGCGCCTGCGTAGGGCTGCGGATCGTCGTCGAGGCGGTCGAGGCGCTGGATGCTGACGGCGTTGTAGTCGTAGTAGTTGGCGCGGCCGAGGCCGAAGGTGGACGAGGAGGAATGCTGGAAGAGCGGGCGGCCGTCGTGGTAGAACTCCGTGATGGCGCCAGTGGTCTCGCCGAAGGCGGAGAGGCGCAGATAGTCGCCGCCGTTGCGGAAGACGATGGCCTCGGCGCCCTCGCGCGCGGGGAAGTCAGGGGAGCGGTGCCGCTTGAACTTCAGGCCGTTCCACAGGAGGATGTCCTGCGGCTGCCAGCGCGTGCGGAAGACGCCGTGCCACTCGCGCGGCTCGGCCTCGGGCGCGTCGGGGGCGGGGGCGTAGCGGTGGACGCCGCAGAGATAGCGCATCTGGAAGTGCTCCTTGACCGTGGGCAGATGGCGCTGCAGCCAGGTGAAGCCGGGGTCGCGGTAGTAGCACGCGAGGACGCCCGCGAGGAAACGGTCGTCGCGGGTGAGCGGGCGCGCGGGGGACATCTCCCAGAGGCGCAGCAGATGCCTGGCGTTGCCAGAGGTGAAGGTCTCGAAGCGCTCGTTGGCGAGGGCGTAGCGGACGAGCGAGGCGAGGGCCTCCTCCTGCTCGACGGGGATGCTGCGCGGAAGGCTGGGGTTGAAGGTGGTGGCGCTCCAATGGCGCAGGAAGGCGTCCTTCTCGGCGTGGCGGTAGCGCGCGATTGCGGCCTCATCGGGGCTCAGGGGGATGCTGCGCAGGAGGAATTCGGCGTTGGCGTGGTCGGCCATCAGCGGGGCGATCACGTGGCGGTTGAGGATGACGTGGAGTTCGTAGGGGCGGTTGTAGCCTGGCATCCAGGTGAGGTCGGTGATGCCGAAGTCGAGGAAGTTCTGCTTGAGGAGGGCGTCGATCTGGCGGCGCTCGGCGGCGGTGAAGAGCGGACTGTGGTCGACCATGTCGTAGGCGCGCACGAAAAACTCGAGGATGTAGTGGTGCGTGTACGCGCGGTCCTTCAGGAGTTCCTTGAGATATTGGCGGGCGCGGGCGCGGTAGGATTCGCGGCCGCTCCAATAGTAGCCCATGACATTGACATACCAGCGCACGACCTTGCCGTAGCCTGGCTCCAGGAGCCTTGGGCCCGCGGCGGCGGGATTGGTCGCCCAGAGCCGTTCATCCGCGTCGAAGGCCCGCCTGCACTCGCCGCCGAGTTCGACTTCCAGCAGGAACGGGATTTTGGGCCCGGCGAGGCGCTTGCGGAAGGCGGCGATGGCCGCGCGGACGCCAGCGTCGTCGCTGCCGCCGAGGATGAGGTGGTTGCGGCCGTTGCCGAAGACGTCGGCCGCAGTGCGCAGGACATGGCCGCCCGCGCCAGGGTAGTAGCCGTCGGCGGCGGCGAGGAACTTGCCGTAGGCGGCCCAGAGGGCGCGGTTGTTGTTGAGGTTGCCCAGGAGGATCAGATGCCGCCGCTTCCATTCGTCGCGCAGTTCAGGGCGGTCGGCGTGGACGGCCTCCGCCTCTGGGACGATCCGCAGCGCAAGGCCGCACCTTTCGCGGATGGCGGCCTGCAGGGCGCGCGCGTCTTCCTCGAAGCCCTCGGGATGGATGATGGCGCTCTTCTCGTCCAGCAGGGTCTCGCCGAGGACGGGGCGCGCAGGGACCTCCGCGGCCAGCTTGGGCGTGCGGAATTCGAAGCCGGAGAGGTCGTAGATGGATTCGCCAGGGAGGCCGCCGAGTTCAATGCGGACTTCAAGTTCCTTCGCGGGGCCGCTTTTGACAAGGTCGCAGAGGATCTGCGCCTCGCCTGGCGTGGAATAGGCCATCGCACGGGCGCCGCAGCGCACCACGACGGAGTTGGCGGAGCGCGCCGTGAGTTTCAGCAGATAGACGGTGTTGGGGCGGACGGGAAAGCGCCGCGCGAGGACGAGTTGCGGTCTGGGGCGCTGGATGCGCGCGACGCCATCGTCCATCTCCAGGGTGGCGGGCGCCTTGGGAACGGCGCCGTCGGGCAGGACGAGGCGGCAGCCGCCGCGCATCGGCGTGGCGGCGGGTTGCGCGCCCGTCGCCTGCCACTGGCCGAGGTCGAAAGCGGAGAGCGGAAGCAGCACGGAAAGCAGCAGGAAAGCGGCGAGGCGCGGCATCGGCTATTCCCACATGAGCGCGTTGTTGATGTTGACGAAATCCTTGTACGCGATGGGGGTCATGTTGCGCTCGTTGCGTTCGCGCGCGCCGACGGCGTTGACGTGGCCGTCGACGAACAGGATGTTGCAGTTGCCGGCGTAGTTGTTGGTCGCCAGGTAGTTGCCGCCATTGTGCACGAAGCCCAGCGAGCCGGAGTTGGCGTTCGGGGTGACATTGATGGGGTGCGAGATTGCGAGCGCTCGGTTCTGGGGATGGGCGTCTGATGGTCGTCCGCAGGAGTCGGCATGCAGCAGCGAGCGGGAGGCGCTGCGGATCTGCGTGATGCGGAGACCGACCGCTCCGGGCATCGTGTACTGAATGTCGTAGTTGGCGACGTAGGTGGTGTCCTGCTTGCTGGCGAGGGTGTTGGGGCGGTCGAAGCCCATGCCGATCATCGTCGGGCAGTACATGAGCGTGTTGCTGCGGCGTTTGGTGGAGGGGGCGTTGAGCGATCCGTAGGTCACGCCGCGCGACTCCGCCTCCACAACCGTCCACCAGTTGAAGGAGTTGTTGATTTTGAGGGGCAGGAAGAAGTCGTCGTTCGCCATAGCGTAGAGATTGTGCGCGAGCCCTATTTGCTTGAGGTTGCTTGTGCAGCTGATGGACTTGGCGCGTTCGCGCGCCTTCGACAGCGCTGGCAGCAGCATGCTGGCCAGAATCGCGATGATCGCGATCACGACCAGCAGTTCAATGAGCGTGAAGTCCTTGCGGATGGGGGTAGTCATGGGGTGGGATTTTCCTTGTTTTTGGGGGTGACCAAGTCAAGACGGTTTGCCAACGGCGTCGTCCGGTTATAGTAGCGGTCGAGGTGGCGGCGGAGGATGCCGCAGGCGAGGGCGGGGTTGTTCTCCGCCAGGGCCTGCAGCAGTTGGAGATGTTCGTCGGTGGGAGTGGAGTCGATGGCGAGGAGGAAGATGGGATTGTTCTCGAAGAAACAGTGCAGGATGCCTTGGTAGGCGGCGAAGACGGGGTTGCCGGTGGCCTCGGCCAGTTTCATGTGGAACTGCATGTCGCGCACGTTACTCAGCCGCATTTCCTCCTGCGTCTTCGCGGTCAGTTTGCAGTTGGCGTAGCCGCGCAGTTCCTCCAGTTGTGCCGCCGTGAGGCGCCCTGACAGATTCTCCAGCACTGCGCGCTCGATGGCGAAGCGCGCCTCCAGAAGATGCCGCCAGTCGACGTGGTTGATGGCGATCTGGAAGCGCACCGTGCGCCCCAATTGCGAGAAGTTCAGGCTCTGGATGGTCGTTCCGCCGCGCGTCGCCGCCGAGAGGATGCCCAGGTACTTCAGCCCCTGGATGCCCTCCCGAATCCGAATGCGGCTCAATCCGAAACGACGCACAAGCTCCTGCTCCGTAGGCAATTTGTCCCCTACCCCGAGTTTCTTCTCCAGGATGTAGTCCAGGATCAAATCCGAAACGTCCGCGCGCCGATATGGCTTCTCGGGCTGCAATTGCTTGGTTTTGTCATACAAAGAAGAAGGCATGGTCGTGGAAAAATGACGGCAGGGGGGAAATCCTCCGCAAGTGGTCTGTGCTTCCAGAATGGCATCCAGGCAGGCAAGGCCTGCCGATGCGGTGCTGGGAATATTATAATACAAATATCCCGAAAATCAAGCGACGACGGCCCCGACATCCATCTTTCTTTGGGCCCCCAAATGGTTGCCACGGCGGCCCCGCCGAATGGGCGGCTCGGTGAATGGGCGGCAGCCGATTCTGGAGCATTGGCTGTGTTTTGTGGCGGGCCTGATTGGTCACCGCACGCTCGGCGGACCGCCACGGCGGACGCCGTGGCTGCGTCCGCTTCGCCAGGCGCAAGAAGAAAAAAAGACGCCCCGCCAGGTTTTGCGCCTGGCGGGGCGTCTGCGAATGAGGATGTCCTGGGCAGGACTACTTGCCAGAGATCTGGCCGTGGCCGCGGAACAACCGGGTGGCGGCAAACTCGCCGAGGCGATGGCCGACCATGTTTTCCGTCACGAAGACGCTGACGAAGGCCTTGCCGTTGTGGACGGCGAAGGTCTGCCCGACGAACTCGGGAAGAATCACCGAACGGCGGGACCAGGTCTTGATGGTTTCCTTCTTGCCGCTGCCGGCAACCTTGTCGACCTTTTTAAGCAGCGAGTCGTCGACAAACGGTCCTTTCTTGATGCTTCTCGCCATTATTTCTTCCTCCGTTCAATGATGAAGCGATCCGAATGCAACTTGTTGCGGCGGGTCTTGAAGCCCTTCGCCAGCTGGCCCCACGGAGACCGCGGATGACCACCGCCGGAGGAGCGGCCTTCACCACCACCCATCGGGCTGTCGACCGGGTTCTGAACGACACCGCGCACGTGCGGGCGGAAGCCCAGGTAGCGCTTCTTGCCGGCCTTCCCCAGCTTGATCTCGTTGTGATCCACGTTGCCGACCTGGCCGATCGTCGCGCGGCACTTCTCGTTGATCAGGCGGACTTCACCAGACGGCAGACGGATCTGCGCATAGCCGTTCTCCTTGGCGCGCAGAATCGCATACTGGCCCGCCGCGCGCACCAGCTGCGCGCCCTTGCCAGGAACCATCTCAATGCAGTGGATGTTGATGCCGTCCGGAATGTCCTTCAGCATCATGTTGTTGCCCGGCTTGAACTCGGCGGTCGGACCGTTCATCACGGTGTCGCCCTGCTTCAGACCGACGGGGCACGGAATGTAGCGCTTCTCGCCGTCCGCATAGTGCAGCAGCGCGATGCGGCAGGTGCGGTTGGGATCGTACTCGATCTCCGCCACCTTCGCCGGCACGCCGTCCTTGTCGTTGCGGCGGAAGTCAATGATGCGGTAGGCGCGCTTGACGCCGCCCCCGCGGAAGCGGACCGTCATGCGGCCCAGGTTGTTGCGGCCGCCCGTCGAGCGCTTGCCGACGGTCAGCGATTTTTCGGAGGTCCGACGGGTGAGTTCCTTGAAGTCGCTCACCACCATGCCACGCCGCGAAGGCGAGGTCGGCTTGTATGCTTTCGTTCCCATTGTGGAATTCCTCTCTTAAAGTTCGGTGGTTGCCGCGGCCGGGACTACAGCAATTCGATCTTGCCTTCCTTCAACGTCACAATCGCCTTCTTCCAGTCAGGGCGCTTGCCCGCACGCGCGCTGCGCATGCGCTTCTTCTTGCCCAGCATGTTCATCACATTGACGTCCGCGACCTTGACTTCTGGGAAGATGGCCTCGACCGCCTTCTTGATGGACGGCTTGTTGCTGGCGGGATTGACCTTGAACAGGTACTTGTTGAACTTGTCCTGCAACATGGTCCCGCGCTCGGTGATGAGCACGGTGTAGACCACATCATACGGATTGAACTGGTTGCTCATGAGTGAAACCCTCCTTACGCCAGGCGCACGCCGAGATCCTTGAGGCCGGCGGTGGTGATGATGATCTTCTTGAACAGGAGCAGCAGGTAGGGGTTCACCGAAGTGGCCTTCAGCACCAGAACATTGGGGAGGTTCCGGGCCGCCAGGTCCACATTCTCGGTGTATTCGTCCACCAGCACCAGCGCGTCGTCGCCCGCCTCGACCGCCTTCAGGAACGCAAGCATCTGCTTGGTCTTCGGCTCGTCGAACTTCAGGTCGTCCACCGCGATCACCACGCCCTCGTCGAGGCGGTCGGTGAACGCGCGCTTCAGCGCCAGCTTCTCGACCTTCTTGTTCACGTGCTTCTCGTAGGAACGCGGAACCGGCCCGAAGGCCACCGCGCCGCCACGCCAGATGGGGCTGGAGGCGCCGCCCGAACGGGCGCGGCCCGTGCCCTTCTGCCGCCACGGCTTCGCCTGCGACCGGGAACTCATCCCGGCGCGGTTCTTGGTGCACGCCGTCCCGGAACGCTGCCGCGCCAGGAACGCCACGACCGAATCCTTCACCGCCTGCTCGCCCTTTTCGCGCTCCAGCCAGGCGTCCTCAATCACCGCAACGGCGCCCGTGTCGGCGCCCTGCTGATTCTTCACATTCAGATTGGTAGGCATGTTGACTTCCCTCCCGGTTATTTCTTGACGGCGTTCTTCAGGAAGACGTAACCGCCGTTGGCGCCGGGAATCGCACCCTTGACCAAGAGCAGATTTTCGGAGGCGCGCACGCTGATCACCTTCAGGTTCTGGGTGGTGCGGGTGACGTCGCCCATGTGGCCAGGCATCTTGTGGTTGCGGTTGATCTTGCCGGGCTTCTCGCGGCAGCCGATCGAACCCGTCCTGCGCGTCCAGGCGCCGCCGTGCGTCTCACGGCCGCCCTGCGCGTGGAAACGGTGCACCACGCCTTGGAAGCCACGGCCCTTCGTCGTGCCGGTGACATCCACATACTCGTCCGCGGCGAAGACATCCGCGCCCAACACGTCGCCAGGCTTCGCGGTGGGGTCGCTGTCCAGACGGATCTCCTTGATGATCGCGGGCGGGTTCGCGTCCAGCCCGGCGGGCTTCAGGTTGCCCAGGACCGCCTTGCTGACATTCTTCACCTTGCGGGAGCCGAAGCCCAGCTGCAGCGCGCTGTAGCCGTCCTTCTCCACCGTCTTGGCGGCGATGACCGTGCACGGTCCGCATTCGATGACAGTGACGGGAATCAGGACGCCCTGGTCGTTGTAGACCTGCGTCATCCCGAGTTTGCGGCCGATAAGACCTTTCTTCATGGTTCAGGCCCTCCTGGCGTTAGAGTTTGATGACGATGTCGACACCCGCGGGCAGGGAGAGCTTCTTGAGCTCGTCGACCGTCTTCCCCGTCGGGTTGATGATATAGAGCACCCGCTTGTGCGTGCGGATCTCGAACTCCTCCTGGGACTTCTTGTCCACGTGCGGGGAGCGGTTCACGCAGAAGCGTTCGATCTTGGTGGGCAGCGGGATGGGCCCGGCGACCTGGGCGCCGGTGCGCTTGACGGTCCCGACGATGTCCGCCGCGGACTGGTCCAGGATGGAGTTCTCGAATGCCTGGAGCCGGATTCGGATGGTTGGCGCGTTTGCCATGTTCTTCACCTTGTTTTGGGCCCTGGGACGCCCGCGGGCAGCGGCTCATCGCACGCCGGTTCAGCGGTGAACTCGGCCCGGCCGCCGGTCAGGGACCGCAGCTGGGTGGCGTAGGAGATGAGGCTGGCGCAAGGCACCAGGGCGACTATGCGAGCATTCCCCGCCGCCAGGGGCTCGTTCTGGAGGATGCGGCCGCGTCTGGCGGTCACATCGGCCATCACATTGCCGATCTGGTTGAGCGGAGCGCTCACTTCGAGCCGCATCACAGGTTCCAGCACGACCTCTCCTGCCTGGGCGACTGCATCGCCCATGGCCATCCTGGCCGCGCTTAAGAACGCCGGTTCGGAAGCCTCCGCCTGGGAGGTGGAGGCACCTAGAACTGTGACGCGCGTATCCGTCAGCGGCGTCCCCGAAGGGCTGCCGCTGGCGAGGCTCTCCTGAACCGCGGCGTCGATTGCGTCGAGGCAATCCGCCGGCAGTTCCGTGGATTCCCGGAAGGGCGTATCCACGACGAGGCCGCTGCCGCGGGGCAGCGGCTCGATTTGAAGCTGGACTTTGGCCTGGAGGGTGATGCCGTTGGGCAGCACCCGCCGGAACTCGGATTCGACGGTCGCCGCGGAGGCGACCGTGCATCGGTAGGCCACCTGGATCTGGCCGGCGCGGGTGTGAACGCCAGCCTCGGTGACGAGGCGCTCGCGGGCGACTTCAAGGTGAAGTTCGCCGATGCCCGAGAGCCTGCATTCGCCAGTGTCGGGGTGGAATCGGAAACGGAGGGTGGGGTCGGCCTCGGCGAGGCGCCGAAGCGCCTCGGGGAGCCGTCGGCGGTCCTCGGCGGAGACGCCCGCCAGGGACAGCGAGAAGACTGGCTCGGGGAAGCGCATCCGCATGAGGCGCAGTTCAGGGCCGCCCTCCTCCACCAGCGTGTCGCCAGTGAACATCGGCGGCAGTTCCCCGCCCTCGGTCGGGCCGAAGCCCACGATCTCGCCCGCCGACGCCCCGTCAGGCAACTCGGCAAGTTCCGCCGCGTTGAGCCGATAGACGGGGCCGACGACGCCGCAGGTCCCGCGGTTCACGTCGCGGAAACGCATCCCGCGCCTGAGCCCGCCGCTGTAGATCCGCACCGCCGCGTAGTCCCCTGGCCACGCGCCGCGGAAGACCTTCATCACCGTCAGCACCGCGAAATCCCGCCCCGCCTCGGGCGACTTCAACGCCGCGGGGGAAATCCCGAAGAGACGACGCCCCGCAGGGGACGACAGCCGCTCGGCGGGCGACGGCAGCAGCCGCGCCATCGCGTCCAGCAGGAAGCGGACGCCGCAGCCCGTGGCCGCGCTGCCGCACAGCACGGGGACGGCCTTGCCCGAAAGCACCGTGCGGCGCAAAGCCGCTGTCAGCACTTCCGACGCGGGCTCGCGCCCCTCGACGTAGCAGGCCATCGCCTCGTCGTCGAGTTCGCCCAGCCCTTCAAGCAACTGCGCGCGGGCAGCCGACAGCGCGGCGGCAATCTCCGCCGCCGCGGCCTCGCCGTCCACGCGGCCGTCCAGGACATCCACGACCGCCAGCGGCTTCGCGCCACCCCCGACGGGGACGGCGACCGCCAGCGGCCGCGCCGAATCCAAAAGCACCCTCGTCTGTGAAAGAACCTGCGCGAAGTCCGCGCCGTCGCGGTCCAGTTTGTTGATGAAGGCCAGCGCGGGCAGCCCGTAACGGACCGCGCGCCGCCACACCATCTCCGACTGCGCCTGAACCCCCCTGAGGCCGCAGAAGACCGCGACCACGGCGTCCATCACCCGCAGCGAGCGTTCGACTTCCGCCGTGAAATCAATGTGTCCAGGGGTGTCGACCAGGTTGATCTGCACCCCGCGCCACCAGCAGGTGACCGCCGCGCTCACAATCGAGATGCCGCGCTCGCGCTCCTGCTGGAGGTAGTCGCTGACCGTCGTCCCCTCCTCCACCGCCCCGCAGAAGCGAAGCGCACCCGTTTCATGCAGCAGGCGCTCGGTCAGCGTCGTCTTGCCTGCGTCGATGTGGGCGATGATGCCCAGATTGCGGATGGCATCGCCCGCACCCATTGCATGGAAAAGCAAAAACACCAAGGCGGCCCCGACGCTCGTTCAAGCGGTCGGAGCCACCATCCAGACCAGAAAACTAGAAGCGGTAGTGCGCGAACGCCTTGTTCGCGTTCGCCATCTTGTGCACGTCGTCGCGCTTCTTGATGGCGTTGCCGGTCTCGTTGAAGGCGTCCAGCAGCTCAGCCGCCAGCGCGTCCTTCGTGTCCATGCCCTTGCGGCCACGCGCGTAGGTCACGATCCAGCGCATCGCAAGCGCCACCTGACGGTTCGCCGGAATCTCCAGCGGGACCTGGTAGGTCGCGCCGCCGACGCGGCGGCTCTTGACTTCCAGACGGGGCTTCGCGTTCTCCAACGCCTTCAGGAAGACCTCCAGCGGCTCCTGGTCCGCCTTCTTCTCCTTCAGAATGTCGAATGCACCGTAGACAATCGACTGGGCCAGCGACTTCTTGCCCCGCGTCATGATCGTGTTGATCAGCCGCGCGACCAGTTCATTGTTGTAGCGCACATCCGGAATCAGCGCGCGCTTGAATGCCTGACGTCTTCTCATGTTTCTTCTCTATTTCCTAACTGTCGAGCAAAATCCGACTACTTCTTCTTGGCGTCGGCACCTGGCTTCGGGCGCTTCTGGCCATACTTCGAACGGCCGCGGCGGCGCTTCTCGACACCCAGGGTGTCCAGGTGGCCGCGGACCACGTGGTAACGCACGCCAGGCAGATCGCGGACACGGCCGCCGCGCACCAGCACGACGCTGTGCTCCTGCAGGTTGTGGCCTTCGCCGCCGATGTAGGCGTTGACTTCCTGGCCATTGGTCAGGCGGACACGGCAGAACTTGCGCATCGCCGAGTTCGGCTTTTTCGGGGTACGGGTGCCGACGAGCATGCAGACGCCACGGCGCTGCGGGCACTGCGCCAGTGCACGCACGCGGCTCTTGCGGGGTTTCTCGGAACGGCCTTTACGAATCAACTGATTGATGGTGGGCATCTTAATTCCCTTGGATGACTATGGACAACACTTCGTGTAAAAATGCGAATGCTTAATATAATCCCGTTTCAGACGTTTTCAAGTTGACAAGACGGGAAAAACGCCGAAACCTTCGGCGTCAGACGATCCGCCCCGTCCCCTTCATGAAGTCGGCGACGACCTCGGCGACGGCGAGATCGTGCTCGATGGTGTAGGAGCTCTTCGCCTCGCCGCGGATCATGGCGGCGAACTCGCGGAGCTGCACGTCGTAGCGGTCGGGGGTGACGCCGAAGTCGACGACATGGTGTCCCGCGTCGTAGCCGGGGATGGCGTTGGCGAGGGTCAGCTCCATGACGAGCGGCTTGCCGTCGAAGCGCTCGGCGGGCCAGACGTCGACGGTCGCGTTGGTGCCGACCACGCGGAAACGGCGCCCTGGATTGGAGGCGGGGTCCTTGGAGGAGGCGCGGATGATCGCGAAGGCGTGCGGGTATTCGAGGACGGCGACGGCGTTGTTGCCAGTCGTCTCGTCGTAGCCCGCGACCGAGGTGAGGTAGGTGTAGACGCCGCGCGGCTTGCCCAGCAGCCCGACGGCGACGTCGACGATGTGGCAGCCCAGGTTGTAGAGGATGCCGCCTGGCTGCGCGCCGAGGTACCCCTGGTAGGGCTCGCCGCCGTAGTTGTGGTTCATGCTGCCCTCGAACTGCTGGATCTCGCCGAGCCAGCCCTGCTTCAGCGCCTCGCGGCACCACAGCACGGCGGGGTTGCCGCGGTACATGTATCCGATCTGGAAGGGCAGCCCCCTGGCGGCGCACCCCTCCAGCAGCCGCTTGTACGCCCCGACGTCCGCGCCTGTCGGCTTGTCCATGTGGATCGCGAGGCCGTGCTCCATCGCCATCGTGGCGATCGGCACCAGGTCCGCGTTGGGGGTCTCGACCATCACCGCGTCCAGCCCAGGATAGTTCAGCATCTCGTCCAGCGTCAGCCGCGGAATCCCCTCGAAGGGCGCCAGTTCGTACTCCTTGTACGTCAGCCCCTTCATGAAGGGCGCGTCCTCCACCACCCCGACAATCTCGAAGACATCCTCCATCCGTCGCCGCAGCGTCCCGAACTTGGAGACGGCGTGCTCGTGGTGCCGACCGATCTGACCGATTTTCAAACGTTCCATGCTCTTGCTCCTATCCATTCTGTTTCCACTGCACTGCGAACCCGACTGGCGGATGCGCCTCCGACGCCAGCCGCGCATACAGCGACGGCAGCTCCTCGCCCGAAATGACGCCCGACAGGAACGGACGAACCTTCACCCGCCCCGACGCAAGGAAGTTCAGGAAGACGCGCATGTCCTCCAGCTCCGTCCACGCCTCAGGCGACGACTCCAGCACTGGCCGCGTCATCGTATGCGCACCGATCAGGCGGACGCCGCGGCGGTGCACATGGCGGTACCAGTCGACGGGCGCGTCCGAGACGCGCGTACATCCCAGCAGCGCGATGCGGCCGTTCCACGCGCAGTTCTCAAGCGCCTGCACCAGCGCGGCGCACTTGCCCGTGACCTCGACCACCGCCTGCGGGCCGCGCCCGTCCGTCGCCGCGTCCAGTTTCGCGCGGAACTCGGGGTCGTCTGGCGCCAGCGCCAGATCCGCCCCGAGCGCCAGCGCCTTGCGGCGGCGCTCCTCGTCGAAGTCGACGGCGATGACGGGGCAGGCGCCCGCAAGGCGCGCGAACTGGACCGCCAGCATCCCCAGCACGCCCAGCCCCTGCACCATCGCGGCCTCCCCCAGACGGATCTCCAGACGCCGCACCGCCAGCATCGGGAAGGTCGCGATATGGCTGAACGCCGCCTCCGCAGGATCCACGTCTTCAGGCACCTTCACCACCTCCGACGCGGGCATCTTCTGGTGCCAGCCGTGCGGACGCCAGTGCGTCGCCACGCGGTCCCCCACCGCCAGCGTCGTCCACAGCGGCTCGTTGCGGAAGGGGTCGCTGTGGTGGTGCCAGCGGTGCAGCTGCATCCCAGGCACCGCGCTGCCCATCTCGACGATGCGCCCGCAGGCGCTGTATCCAGGCGAGCGCGGATACCCTCCTGGAGTGTTCGGCGCGTTGACGTAGTTCGCCAGTTCCGTGCCCGCGCTGACCGCGCTGTACTCGGTCTCCACGAGCACCTCGTCCTCCGCCAGCGGCCCCGTCTCCCACTCCTGCCACTCCGCCTGCCGCGGCGCGGAGAAGATCAGCTTCCTGCTCTTCATGTCCTATTGAATCCCCTTCGACGCCAGGAATCGGTCAATCGCCTCGTTGACTGGCCACGCATAGTCCTTCGGGCAGCGCCCGATCTCGTATTCGAGCCCCTTGTACAACGGCATCAGGTCGGACTGCTTCCGCCCCGTCGCCGCCAGCACCTTCGTGTTGTCCATCGTGCGGTCGAACAGGCGGTCATACTCCAACTGCCAGCGCAGCAGCAGTTTGCGCTTCGGGCTGGTGGCGATCATGTCGAGATATTCCTCCGCGTCGATCCACACCGCCTTGAGGCCGCAGATCTCGCGGTAGTACTCCGCGATCTCGCCCCAGGTGTGGTGCTCGGCGGTCGTGAAGGAGTAGGTCTCGCCCATCGCCTCGGGCTTCCCCAGCAGCCCCGCGAAGAAGCGCGCCTGGTCGCCCGCCCACGTCATCGTCCCGGGCACATCCTTCGCCTGCGCAGGCAGCGGCACCGACTTGCCCGCGAAGGCGCGCCCCACCGTGTTCGCCGCCTCCAGCGTCACCAGCTGGTAGCGCATCAGCGAATAGGTGATCGACGGACGCACGATCGTCCAGTTCTTCCGCTCCAGCGTCGGCAGGATGTTCTCACCGCGCGCCTTGTAGATGCAGTAGTCGTCCGTGTTGCACAGCAGCACGTCGTCCCCCGTGTCCAGAAGGCGCGGCGAGGTCTCCTTCACGGGATGCTCCTTGTCCGCGTAGACGCGGTAGCTCGACAGGAAGAAGTAGTGCCCGCAGTTGCGCGTCCACTCCAGCATGTCCAGCAGCCATGGCGACGAGTAGCTGATGAAGTTGATGATGCCGTCGTAGGTGCGCGACTGCAGTTCCGACACCAGCGCCTTGTCCTGCACCACTTCGCCCTTGATGCGGTTGACATTCGGATGCTCGGGCCCCGCCCCGTCCAGCGACACCGCGTCCACCTGCCAGCCCTGCTCCGCCAGCAGCGGCACCAGATGCTTCCCCATGGCGCCAGACGACCCCAGCACCAGAACCTTTCCTTTCACGCTCATCGTTCACTTCTCCTTGTTGCTTTGCTTGCGGGCTTCCGCCCGTTTCCCTTCAGTCTCTGCATTCATCTTCACTGCCGATTCCCAGGCAGCACGAAATCCCAGACGGCGAGGTCGGTCTTCTCGCCGACGCGACGGCACTCGTCCTGGAAGAAGGCGGTCCAGCCCTGGGGATCCAGCGCCGCGTCGGAGCAGCCGAAGGGCTGCGCCGCGAAGAAGAGCACCGTGCCCTGGCCCAGGCGCCGCTCGACGGCGGCGGGCCGACCGTCTGGATAGCGCGCGACGACCGCCGTCTCCGCCTCCGTGAAGTCGAAGGCGTCGACCTTGCCAGTTTCGCGCCCCAGGTTCGCGGCCGCCGCGAGCGGCAGTTCCGCCTTGCCGTAGGCCAGCGGGGTCGAGATCGCCGTGCGCTCCTTCACCGCCCCCGTCAGCAGCGCGCGCTCGGGCACCGCCGTCCCGTCGATGTTCCAGCTCCAGACGGTCGGGTCGAAGACCACCAGCCGCCCGCCGCCGCGCACGAACGCCAGAATCCGCGCCGTCGTCGCGGGATCCGTGTAGCGCATGCGGGGGACATAGAGGACGGCGATGCCGTCCAGCGTATGGACGCCGTTCGCGAGGCCAGTCGGGGAGACGAAGCGGAAGTTCGCCTTCACGTGCTCGCCCAAAAGCGCATAGACGGTGTAGGCGGCGTGCGCCACGCGGTCGTCCAGCCCCCAGCGGTCGTAGTCGCTGTAGAGGATGGCGCTTTTCGTCTCCCGCGGCAGCGGCAGCCGCCGCAGGGAATGGAGTTCACCGCAGAGGCGCTCCAGTTCCGCATAGCCGTCGGGCATGGTGATCTTGGCGGGTCCCGACTCGTACCATCGGAAATGCACGGCGCCGTTCTTGATGGCCTGGGAGGCCCATTCGCGCATCTCGGCGGGCGTCGGGCGGCCGCCGTGGTAGATGAAGCCCTGGAGGGTGGCGCGGGTGCGGCTGCGGCAGGCCAGGTCGTGCAGCAGCTTCACCGAGAAGCCAGTGTGGTAGATGGCGCGCCCCATCCCCGCGGAACTCTTCGCGCTGGTGGGATACGGGTCGCAGCCGATCTCCTGCGTCAACGGCGTCATCTGCGCCAGGTCGACCTCGCAGACGCCGCCGCAGGTGTTGCGGTTGAAGCCCTGGAACGGCAGCGTCGGATCCACCGCGCGCACCGCCGCCGCCACCACCTTCAGGTATTCGGCGAAACGGTTGTTCCAGTAGCGCCAGAAGGCAATGCGACGGAAGGGGGTGTCCGCGTCGGGCGTCCCCCCGAAGTCATGCAGGCCGTATTTGCCGAAGCCCGTCTCGCGCTTCACGCGGGCGTCCACTTCATCCAGCGCCGCCGCAATGCCTGGATTCTCCTTGCGGTTGTAGATGAGCCGCACCTGGTTGGTCGGCTCGTCGGCGCCCTCCACGCACCCCACCAGCGCACGCTGGCCAGGCACGGCGCAGAACCTCCGCACCGCCTCGACCTGGTCCAGCGTCGCCTTCAGGTATTCGGGAGTGCCGTATTCCACGAAGTTTCCGCAGAAGAGCGGGCAGCGGTATTTTCGGATGGCCGCACGGGAGACGGAGGAGTTGTAGATGGCGTACTCGAAGACCATGCCGAACTCCTGGTTCAGCCGCAGCAGCTCCTTCATGCCGCCCGCCACGCGCCCCCGCAGCGGCGCCCACGGCAGTTTCGGCCCCCAGGAGCCGAGTTTCGCATGGCGCTCCAGGATCTCGCGCTGCCTCTCGGGCGTGAACTGCGCCTGCAGCGCCGCTGGATAGTCGCTCTGGTAATAGTGGTGCCGCCCCGCCACCACCACATAGCCGCCCGCCTCCGACGACAGCAGCTCCGCCCCCGCCTGCCGCGCGCGCTTCGGTACGAAGCCCGCCGTCTCCAACTTGCGGTAGCGCACGATCTCCGGCTTCGCCCCGAAGCTCGCCCGCGCGAACTTCGGCACGTCGTTGAGATTGCCAGCGAACGCATTCCACTGGCTGGCCTCGTTGCCGCCGATCCGCTTGCGCGTGAAGTTCATCGTCAGCACCTCGGGCGGCGCCGCAAAGCCCAGCGTCCGCCACGGGATCACCATCGCCGCCTCCCAGGAATCCGAATTGCGCCAGGTCTCGGAGCGCCACTCGCCGTCCCACCGCTTGTCCGCGCGGTACGGGTCGCCCGCCTGCGCCTGCTTCAGCGCCGCGTCGAACTGCACGTTCGCCGCGTTCACGATGAACTGCCAGCCAACGTTGCGGTCAGGGTCGAAGAGGAAGAGTTCCACGTCGTCGTCTCTCCACAGCGCGCCGTCCCGCTCCTTCACCGACGCCTTCAGAAAATCCATCGCGGGCTCGTTGCAGATGGTGCCCACATAGAGGTTCGCGTCGTCGAAGGCCACCCGCACCCGAGTCTGCGCATTCGCCGCGCCGCCCCCCGCCGCAATGTAGAAATGGCGCAGCTCCGCCGCGCCCCGCCAGGACGACGGCTTCCCCGAGACCGCCCGCCGCGCAAGGGCGACCCGATCGGGGATGAACTCGTATTTCAGCGACTGGATCTCGAACTCCGACGGCTTGCCCGCGATGCCGATGGTGAACTGCGCCCCGACGGCCGACGACGGGACCTCGTAGGTCAGCGCCGCCGTCGCGAAGTCGCGGTGCATCGGCAGTTCCCGCGCAGGCCCGCGCCCCGCGCTGCCGTTGCCTCCCTTCTGCGTCCTGAAGTTCATCCCGAACTTCAGCGAGGTCCCCTCCGAGCAACGATACGCCAGCAACAGCGTCACCGCCGCCGTCCCCTCGGGCAGGCGGAGGCTGCCATACAGGCACGGCGTCTTCGTCCCGCCCCCGTCGTGGCGGAAGCGAGTGCCCTGGTAGCACGGCTGGAACTCCTTCGGATAGGGCGTCAGACGCCTCACTGGATACTCGGCCCCCGCCAGCGCCAGCGCCGCCAGGAGCCCCATCGCCATCCACCATCTCTGCATCCGCGGCATCTCCATGTTATTCGCACGTCAGCAACACCTTGCCCGCATTCGCATGGGAGCGGAGCACCGCATGCGCGGCATTCGCCTCCGACATCGGGAAGACCGCGTGGATGCGCCGACGGATGCGGCCGTCCTCGATCGCGGGCCACACATTCGCCTCCAGCTCCCGCAGGATCCGCGCCTTCATCTCCTCGGGACGGCTCCGCAGTGTGATCCCCGTGATGGTCAGGTTGCGCTTGTACATCGCCGCCAGCGGAATCGGGCTGGTCGGGCCGCCCATGCACGCCACCAGGATCCAACGCGCCCCCACGTTCATCTTGTCGATGCACGTCTCCAGATAGGTCCCGACGCAGTCCACCGCCACGTCCGCGGGATGCTCGGCCAGCGCCTCATGCAGCGGCTGCCGACGGTGGTTGACCACCACCTCCGCGCCGAACTCGCGGACGATCGCCTCCTTCTCCGGCGTGCCCGCCGTCGCTATCACGCTGGCCCCGTAGAGATGCGCCAGCTGGATCATCGCCAGCCCCAGGCCGCTCGCCCCCGCGACCACCAGCACCCGTTCGCCAGGCTTCACCCCAGCCGTGAACTTCAGATCCAGGCACGCCGTCGCGAAGACCTCTGGCAGCGCCGCCGCCTCCGCCAGCGGAACTCCCTTCGGCACCCGCATCAAAAGACCCTCGGGAATCACCGAATACTCCGCATAGCCCCCGCCACCCAGCAGCGCGCACACCTCGTCCCCCGCCTTCCACCGACCCGAGCAGCCCTCCCCGACCGCCTCGACCCGACCCGACATCTCCAAACCAGGCCACGTCGGCCACCCAGGCGGCGGCGGATAGTTCCCGTCGCACTGCATCAAGTCCGCGCGGTTCACCGCCGACGCGCATGTCTTCACCAGGACCTGCCCCCGCCCAGGAGACGGCTTCGCGACTTCCTGCCACGACATCTCACCCTTCCCGACGATCAACGCTGCCTTCATCGATTCCCTTTGCTCCTTTGCATTGTGATTCCTAAAACAAAAACGAAACCGCTTCCAAATATAACCCCGCTCCCAAACCATTCCAAACAACACCTGTCTTTTTCCCGAAAATCATCATGAGAACATTTCGATTGTTGCATTATATTCCCTAAACGACATGCAAAATTGCACAGGAATCCCGCCATACCACCGCCACTGCCATGAATCTGAAGCAAATCGCCACCGAACTCGGGCTTTCCGTCTCCACCGTTTCACGGGTCTTCAGCAACCATCCGAAGATCAGCGAGGAGGTGCGCGGGCGGGTGCTGGCGCTGGCGCGGAAGCACCACTACCATCCGCGGCTGGCGCCAAAGCAGCGCAACGTCGTGGTGCTGATGCCGTACAACGCGAGTTATCCCGTGCCGTGCTGCGTGGAGATGCTGCTGCTGGCGATGACGCGTGAACTGCCCAGCCATGGCTTCCGCCTGGAGATCCTGCCGATGGACAACCAGGAGCGCCTGAGCCAGATCCAGTTCTGCGGCGCCGTCGCATTGGGCGCCGAGCCCGCCGCCTTCCACGGCTGGGGGCAGCGGTTCCTGCAGCCGCTCGTGCTCGTCGACCGCTTCATGCCCGCGCCCGAACGGGGCGTCCACACCGTGCGCTCCGACGAGGCCGCGGGCATGGCCCTCGCCATCGACGCCCTCCACGCCGCAGGCCGCCGCCACATCGGCTGCATCGTGCACGGACACTGCGGCGTCGGCAACGCCGACGTGCGCGCGGAAGGCATCCGAAAGGCCCTCCGCACCCACGCCCTCTCCGCCAGCGACGCCTTCATCCGCCTCTGCGACGACCATGAATATCTGGAGCAGATCGGGCAGCTCCTCGCCCTCGGCATCGACGGCCTCTTCTGCCCTGGCGGCGCAGGCGGCATCCTCGCCGCCCACGCGCTCGCCCTCTTCAACCGACGCATCCCCCAGGACATCTCCCTCGTCGCCTCGGAACTCCACTACTTCTCCGCCTACGGCACCCCGCCACAGACCACCATCACCCAGGACTACCCTGCCGTCGCCAAGGCCACCGCGCGGCTCCTCGAAGCCGCCGTCACCTCACCCCTGCCCCCCCAGGACATCGTCCTCCCATATCTCCTCCTAAACCGACAGAGCGTGACCCCCGTCTGAAAAGACGGAGTTCCAGACTGCCGTCCTCAAAAGTCAATCGCCATGAAAACGCTCATCCTCTCCTCTCTCCTGCTTGCCGCCGCCGTCTCCGCCGCCACGCTCCAGGCGGTGCGCCTCTCCGCCCCCCTCAACCTCGACGGACAGCTGCGCGAGGCCGCCTGGGCCGCCGCCCCCGCGTTCGACGCCTTCCAGACGACCAGGGGCGGCGCCCCCGCCGAGGGCACCACGGTCAAGTTCCTCTTTGACGACCACGCCGTCTATGTCGGCATCCGCTGCGCGGAGGCCCATCCCTCGGAAATGAAGCGGCTGGTCACGCCGCGCGACGGCAACATCTACAGCCAGGACTGCGTGGAGGTCATGCTCGACCCAGGCAAGTCGATGGAACGCTATTTCCACTTCCTCGTCTCGGCCAACGGCGCCCTCGCCGACCAGTACTGCGAGCAGGGCGGCTTCCTGGAGGATCCCTCCTGGAACGGCGCCTGGCAGGCCAGGACCTTCGTCGGCCCCGACTTCTGGTCCTGCGAAATGAAGATCCCCTTCTACAACTTCGCGGGCCAGGGCGGCCTCGGCGGCAAGTGGGGCGTCAACGTCTGCCGCGCCAAATACAGCAACCCCCGCGAGGACATGAGCATCGCCAGCGGCAAATACCACAACGTCGCATTCTTCCAGGAACTCGACGGCATCCAGGCCGACTTCACGCCCTGCGCCGTAACGCTGAAAACCCCCGAGTGCACCCTCCGCACCGCCGACGGCGGCAAGCTCTTCGCCGTCCCCGCCACCGCCCTCGAAAACCACGCCGCGCGGGAATGCGTCTTCACGCTGGACAGCTGGCTCGTCGCCCCCGCCTCAGGTGAAATCCTGATCGGCCCCGCCACCGAACTCCGCCTGAAGCCAGGCGAGCGCAGGGCCGTCGCGCTCCCCGAAGTCCAGGTCCGCAGCCAGGGCGCCTACCAGCTCTTCGTCCGCGCCGTCGATGCCTCCACGGGGCACGTGGCGGCCTGCCGCGACGCAACGGCGAAACTCGTCTTCTCGCCAGTCGCCATCCGCCTCGACACCCCCTGGTACCGCTACACCATCTTCGAGACGCAGAACATCGAAAACATCGTGATGGATGTCGACGTGGCGCTGGCGGCGGCGGAACGCAAGGGCCGCCGCCTCCGCGTCGCGGTGCTGGACGGCGACCGCCCCGTCCACGAGCAGGTCCTCGCCGATGTGCAGAACACCCAGCGCGTCGCCATCCCCAACCGCCTCCTTCCCTACGGGACATTCTCCCTCACCGCCGAACTGCTGGACGCCGCGGGGAAACCAGTGCCGCTGACGCAGTGCCGCGTGCCGCTGCGAAAACTCCCGTACCGCAAGGGCGAGACCTGGCTGACGCGGGACGCATCCCTGACCGTCGAGGGAAGGCCCTTCTTCCTGCAGACCCAGTGGAACGGCCCCAACCCCGACTTCTCCGTCTCCTTCGCCATGGATCCAGCCCGCATCCTCCCTGGCCAGCGCTGGCTCTCGGGGGCCGTCTGCTGGTTCCCCGAGAAGAACGACCCTGGCCTGATCCGCGCCCTCCAGTCTGGCCATGTCGACGATAAATACCTGGAACTGTTCCGCCGCCAGGCACGCAAGATCAAGGACCACCCGCTGCTGGTCGGGCACTACCTGGTCGACGAACCCATCGCCCGCTCCCTCCACCCCGATTCGCTGCGCCAGGTCTACGAGGCCATTCGGGACGAGGATCCCTACCATCCCGTCGTGATCTCGGATTCCTCCCAGAACCTCTATATCCGCGCCTGCGACATCCAGGTCCACCACCCCTACCCCCTCGTGCTGGACACCGTCCCCTTCAACGACTGCCGCACGATCCTCACCAGCATGGTCGCGGGACAGCGGATGCTCGAAAACGAATACCACAAGGTCTGCTTCATCTTCATGGACTGCGGCTTCAACAAGTACGACTACGGCCTCGGCGGCCGCGAGGGCCGCATCGCGACCTTCCGCGAGTTCGTCGACCACAACCTGATGGCCTTCGCCGTCGGCATGAAGGGCCTGATGCCCTTCAACGTCTGCGCCGACCCCTATCCCGAATTCACCATCGGCTACCCCGCCATCGTCAAACTCGCCGCCTGGCTCGGCGCCTACACCGTCGCGCCCGACGCGGGGCGCGCAACGCCATCCTCTCCGCACTTGCACGCAATCTGGAAGTCGTGGGACGGCAACCAGGTGCTCATCGCCAGCAACGTCTCCATGCAGGCAGGGCGCTTCACCATCCGCCTGGAGAACCTGCCCGCCGACGTGCGCGAACTGCACGTCGTCGGAGAAAACCGCACCGTGCCAGTCGTCGGCGGGGCCGTCGCCGACGACTTCCGCCCCTGCGGCGGCCACGCCTACTCGGTGAAGCGGCCCCCCGCCAGCGTGCCTGACTTCGCCGCGACGGAGGCTCGGATCGAGGAGGCGTGGCGGGCCAAGCAGAAGCCAGGCAACCTCCTCTTCACGCGCTTCCTGATCCGCAGCCACGTCAAGGTCACCGCCAGCGTCAGCCAGAGTTCCACCTACAGCCATTCGACGCAGGACAGCATGCTGTGGCACCTCTGCGACGGCTACTTCCCCGAAAAGATCGGCGGCTACGGCTTCTTCTACTGGCAGGCCAACGCCGACCGCCTCCCCGCGTGGCTGCTCTTCGAACTCCAGGAGCCTCAGACCATCGGGCGGATCAAGGTCTACACGATACAGAACTCCCTCAAGTCCATGACCTGCGAGGTGCTGACCGAGGCAGGCTGGCGCGCCGTCGGCGAAGTCACGGACAATGCGCGCCCCGAGGTCGAATTCGTCTTCCCGCCCGTCAGGACCGCCAGGTTCCGACTGACCGCGCGGCAGGCCGTCGGCAAGGCGGTCTTCCTCTCCGAAGTCGAGGCGTACGCAAAGTAGGGACGCTGGATTCCCCATGATGGAAGGCCCTGACGCCATTTCGGCGGCGTCGCCATTCCGCCATTCCGCCATTCCGCCACCCCGCCATTCCGCCACTCCGCCATTTCGGCGTCATCGCCATTTCGCCATTCCGCCATTCCGCCATTTCGGCGTCGCCGTCATTTCGCCATTGTTGGAAACTGCATCCATGAAGAAAAGCCACCTGGTCTCCGCCGACATCGCCGTCCCCGCAAAACCTGGCAGCGGCATGTACGAGTTCCGCAAGGAATTCTACATCGACCCCGTGAAGCCATGGAGGCGCGAAATGCGCAGCCGCACTGGCGAGGCCGACTACTGGAAGGAAAAGCAGGTGCGCGACAGCCATGACAACGGGCGCACCTGGAGCGACTGGCGCACCCTTCCCACTCCCGTCTCCATGCGCTTCGGCGAGATGGAGGTGGTCCCGACGACCGAGAACGTCCCGCTGTGGCACCCCGTCCACCGCCACTGGGTGCATGTCGGCACGGAGCGCATCTTCCCCTTCGACCACCAGGAGGTCTACCGCCGCTACTGGGAGGATGGAGAGCGCTGGATGGTCGACCACACCTATCTGGTCACGCGCCGCGAAATCGACGGCGAGGCCACCCGCCAGCTGGTCGCCTACGAGGACTGCCCTGCCTTCGACCCCGACCGCCCGCAGGCGGAGGGATACCTCGCCCGCAGCCTCTGCCGCTCCGCCAGCAACTACATCCTGCTCGACGACGGACGCCTCCTCTTCCCCGCCAATCCCTTCGTCCGAAAATGCTGCGAACTGCTCGGCGCAAACGTCGAGCGCCTCTTCCCCAGTTGCCCCGACCTCGTCCACGGCGTCATGATCGCCAGCGCCACCTACAATCCAATGCAGGGCCGCTACGACATCGCCTTCGCGCCGCCGCTCGTCATCTCCGACCTGATGAGTTCCCGCTGCCTCGACGAGCCGATGCTCGCCACCCTCAAGTCGGGACGCATCCTCCTCGCGATGCGCGGCTCGAACTACCGCAACCCGCGCTGGCGCACGCGCATCTCCGCCTCCGCCCCGCCCTACCGCTACTACAGCCTGTCGGACGACGGCGGGCGCACCTTCAGCGATCCCGTGCCGTGGCACTTCGACACCCGCGAGGTGCTCTACTCCCCCGCCAGCATCGCCCATTTCATCCGCTCCACGAAGACTGGAAAGCTCTACTGGATCGGAAACGCCACCGGTGCGGAATCATACGGCAACGACTTCCGCCATCCGCTCTGCATCTGCGAGGTCGATGACGACGACGGCGTCCTCAAGAAGGAGACGCTCGCCGTCATCGACGACCGCCGCCCCGACGAGTCCCCGCGCCTCCAGCTCTCCAACTTCGGCCTCCTCGAGGACCGCGAGACAGGCAACTTCGAGGTCACCCTCGCCAAGGTGGACCAGCACTCCGCCCCAGGCACCCACCGTTGGGAATGCGACAGCTGGAAATACGTCATCTGCCCCGAATGAAACGCACGCCCGCAACTCCCCGCTTCCAAGCCGACGGCACCCTCGCCCTCGCAGGGCACGACGTCGCCTGGGAACTGAGGCTCCTCTGCACCAGGAACGGAGAACGCCTCGCCGTCCGGCCGCGCGACCTGCGCACGGCCGCGCAGACGCTCCAGGAGGACCGCCTCGTCCAGTCCTGGCAGGGGCATCCCCGCCTCGGCGGTGCCTTCCAGGTCGTCTGCGAGTGGCGGCGCCACGGCGCGCAATGGCGCGGACGCCTCCGCTACCAAGCCAACGCCGGCGATTTCGAGGTGGACGAGGTCGTCTTCCCAGTGCTGCGCCTGACGCACGGCGATGACCGCCTCATGGTCCCGCACGACGTCGGCTTTGTCAGCGGCCCCCTGCGCGACTGGGAGCGCGGCCTCCTCACGGCCCCCGTGCGCTGCTCGCTCTACCCCTTCCAGTGCTTCGCCGCCTTCTCCCGCACGGGCAACCTCTACGCCGCCTGCCTGGACGCGCGGCACTGGAACAAGTCCTACGAGATCGTGGCGGCGCAGGGCAGGCGGCCCGCCGCCGAACTGCGCGTCGCCATCCCCGTGCCCCAGACGCCCGCGACGCGGCGGCGCTGGCGCGTCCCCTTC
>JAEEGL015264060.1_pt1 | contig 28372 bp, 26 predicted proteins | sample 9134231 | NCBI WGS metagenome assembly JAEEGL01 (sample SAMN16246548, study PRJNA631951) | gut metagenome | biome: gut microbiome; feature: rumen; material: fiber-attached | host: Bos | place: Iran: Karaj | collected 2018-10
GGGGGCATAGCCCCCAAGCCCCCCATTGGTGTTATGGGGAAAGGGCGATCGCACACCAAACAACCGAGAGGCCGCGGAATCGCTTGACAGCGGAGGCAAATAGCGTGCGGCGGGAGTCCGGGGCTTCGGCGTCCGACATCCACGGACGGGCGGGAGGCGGTTGGGGGCATAGCCCCCAAGCCCCCCCATTGGTGTTATGGGCGAAGGGCGTTCGGTACCTGAACAACGGAGAGGCAGCGGAAGCGCTTGACAGCAGAGGCAAATATCGTGCGGCGGGAGTGCGGGGCTTCGACGTCCGACATCCACGGACGGGCGTGCAGCGGTTGGGGGCATAGCCCCCAAGCCCCCCATTGGTGTTAGGGGCGAGGGGCAAGCGGATACTGAACCACGGAGAGAAAGCGGGGGCGGCGGACAGCGAAGGAAATATCGGATCCTTTTATAAACAAAAGCAGACTGGTCTCAGTCTGCTTTCTTTATGTCCGGCTGAACGCCGCGTTACATTCCCGCGACACAGATCTTGAGCGCGCGCACGACCTCCGCCGTGGAGAGCACCGGCGTGCCGGGGGCAAATTCGTCCGCCTGATCCACGTCCGGCGGGATATGGATAAAGCCGCCGAACATGGTCGGATCCTCGTCGGATATGTAATACATCAGGCGGTAGAAGACATCGTTGCAGACGTACGTGCCGGCCGAATAGGAGATCTTCGCCGGGATCCCCGCCTCGCGCAGAGAGAAAGCGAGATCGCGCAGCGGAAGCCGCGCCGGCAGCGATTCCGGTCCGTTTTCGACGACCGGCGCGCCGCTGTAGGTGACGCCGGCGTTGTCCGGCTGATTGGCTGCGCGAACGTTCACTGCGGTGTTTTCGAGGGAGATCCCCTCCCGTCCGGCGGCCTGTCCGACGCAAAGTACGCAGTCCGGGCCGTACCGCCCGATCAGATCGACGAGAACGTCTCCGCCGCGTCCGTATTCGACCGGGAGCTGTGCGGGTACGATCTCATGGATGCCGATCGCTTCCGGCAGCCGGCGCACGGCTTCCCAGGAGGGATTGGTCCTTGCACCGCCGAACGGCGCGAATCCGGTGACAAGAAATCGCATGGCTGTGCCTCCTTCCCTGTAACCGGCTACTATTCTATCACATACGATCCGCATTTTCAACAGATTGTGGAAAAATTTTTTCCGCATATGCGGGGAAAAAGCCCCCTTCGTGGGGAACGAATGTCGATTTTGGAGAAGGACGGACGGTATTTGCCGCGGCAGCGCGAGAATTGCGGAAACGGAGCTGACCAGGCGGGATAGGGGAATATATACGCTATTTTACCAATGCCGTTCGATTTTCCATGGACACGCCGCGTCGGAACGCGTATAATACGAACAAATGTTCTTAATGAAAGGAGATACGTAAGGCAGTGATACGGAGACGGCGCGGCACGGGTCCGCCGCGCACGGACGGAGCGGAGGCGGCAGGACGGTCAAAGCGGATGGCCGCCGATGCGGTGACGGACGGCAAAACAGGAAAGGGGGAAGAACAATGAGAGACACAGTGGCGGACGGAGCGCTGCTCTATCTCGGGAAATGCGGCGAACAGGGCGCGACGCGCATATTGTTCCCGTTTGCCGACACGTGGCGCGCGCTGTTCGGCGAGGGCACGTTTCAGCTGCTCGTGCGGCGTCCGACGGAGGACGAGCCCTACGCGGCGCCGGTCACGGAGGAGAACGGAAACGCAGTCTGGGAGGTCGGCGCGGCGGACACCGCCGTTGCCGGATTGGGAAAATGCGAGCTGGTGTACGTCGCCGGAGAACGGATCGCCAAATCCGTGACGTATCTGACGCGGACGGATCCCTCGCTCGGCGAAGCGGCCGCCGAAGCGCCGGCGCCCTGGAGTTCCTGGGTCGATTCCGTACTGCGTGCCGGGGCACAGGCACAACAAGGCGCCGAGACCGGGACGGCGGCAGCACGGGAGGCGGTACAGGCCGGGACGGCTGCCCGTTCGGCGGCGGACGGCGCCGTGGATGCGCGGGACGCCGCGATCCGGGCGGAAGCGAACGCCCGCGTTTCCGCCGCGTCGGCGCAGGCGGCGGTCGGGCAGATGGCGTACGTATCGTTCACGATGTCCGGCGCGGGACATCTGGTCATGAAAAACGCGGATCTCGCGGGGACGACGGTCTTCGCGCTCGGATCCGACGGACATATGGAGGTGACGCTGTAAATGGCAAACTTTGATCTGGGGCGCGTCGTGCCGCTGCATCGCGGCGCATACAATGCGGCGACGGCGTACGAGCTGAACGACGTCGTCTCGCTGAACGGTTCGCTGTACTGGCATTTTAAGGACGAGACGACGACGGGCGTCCCGCCGACGGATACGTCGGTATGGCGGTCGGTGATCGACGTGACGGACGCGGAGGCGTACGTCGCGCAGGCGATCGACGCGGCGTCGGCGGCGGACGGCAGCGCGGAGGACGCAAAAGCATACGCGGTCGGGAAGCGGGACGGAGCGGACGTCGGGAGCACGGACCCGACGTACCACAACAACGCGAAATACTACGCCGGGGAGGCGGGAGTTTCCGCCGAGGCGGCGGGAGCGGCGCAGACGGCGGCGGAGACGGCGGAGGACCACGCCGAAGCCTGGGCGACGGGAGGAACGGGCGGTACGCCGTCCGCCTCCAACAACGCAAAGAAATACGCCGAGGACGCGGCGGACAGCGCGGCGGCGGCAGCCGCGAGCGCGGCGATGCTCACGCTCGACGGCACGCTGACGCAGGCGGGGCAGGCGGCGGACGCGAAGGCGGCGGGCGACGGGATCCGAGAGACGCAGGGCATGATCGCGCCGCGTGAAGCGACAAGTACGGCGACACAGAATTACGCGGTGGGGGACTATCTCGTCTATAACGGGAAGCTGTACAAAGTCACCGCCGCCATCGCAAACGGCGAGACGATCACGCCGGGGACGAACGTAAGCGAAGACAAAGTGTCGGAAGAACTTCTCTCGCTGGAAAACGGGAAACTTGACAAGAACGCTCCGGTGGAACTCGCGGAGTATGCGAATCAGCTCGTCTCGACAGTGGGGGAGAACGATAATACTCCGTACGCATTCCGAATTACGGGCGGCTCCCATGAGGTTGGGGACAGCGAGAAGGTTAAGGAGATCATAGGCGGGACACTTCGATGGAATCAGATGTGCAAGCCGATCAACTCAACAAATTACGCGGCATTAAGCGACACGACAGCGACATTCAATGACGGATCAGTTACGTTTTCGACATCAGTCAGCGGCAAAGGCGTTAGGACAACCTATAACTGTACACGCTACAAGGGTCACGTTTGGTTTTGCCTCGCAGATTATTCCCTCAGTGCCGCGTTTAATTCCGGCGTGGCAAATGGAATTACCGTGTTATTGGACAGCGGTACAAGTTTCGTTATTGCAAAAGGCGGATCACCCATCTCCGGAAGGAAAACGTCAATTATAAAAGGAAATGGAAACGCAAACGGAACAGGCAACATAAAAATTACCGTAGGAACGTCGACCAATATTCCGACAATTACAATTTCCAATCTCATGATAATCGATCTCACGTGGCTTTTCGGTTCGGAGATTGCAGACTATCTCGCGTCAGTGGAAACAGCAACTCCCGGCGCGGGTATTGCTTGGGTGACAAAAATGTTCCCGAAGGAGTATTACGCATATAATACCGGGACGCTCCTCTCGGTGAACGCATCCGCGCATAAGACGGTCGGGTTCAATGCGTTTGACCTCGCGGCGGGGACGGCGAAGCTGCTCGGCGGGATGGAATATCAAATCACCGGCGCATATACTGCACTGTCTTACTCGACGGGCGAAACGATCACACCGGACGAGAGCGGAAAGTTTACACCGTCCGAGAATGGCGTATTGACCGTGACGGGAGGCGGCGGTACGACGTGCGTTCACCTCGTGTGGGACGGCGAACGAGACGGACAATACGAGGCGTATTCCGCGCACACCTACGCTCTCGACGATTCGCTGACGCTGAGAGGTATGCCGTATCTCGACGAGGACAACAACATCGTCTATGACGGTGATATCTACGCGCCGGACGGCACAGTGACGCGCAAGTACGCGGAGATGACCGGGGTGACGGGCGCGATCGGTGACACGGTGACACTGACGGGGATCGACACGAACGCAACGGATATCATCACCTCCAAAGGTCATCTCGCAGAAGTGGGGACGCTGTCGGGTGATACGCTGACGCTGACGGCCGCGCTTACCGACGCGACGATCATCTATCCGCTTGCCGTACCTACCACGGAATCCGCCGATCCGTACACCGAAACGCAGATCTGCGACAACTGGGGTACGGAGGAGTATGAGGACGCGGGTGTCGCGGCGGGAACGCGGGACGTTGCGATCCCGGTCGGACATGATTCCGTTTATCTCCCGAATCTCCGCGACAAACTGGAAGCGGCTCCCGATTCTCCGAGCGCGGACGGCTTGTATCTCATGAAGCGCGAGAACGGCGTAAACAGTTACGTCCAGTATCTTGGCGAGCTTCCCGCCGATCCGACGGAGGACGGAACGTATTCCCTCGTCTGCACGGTCGCAGACGGCACGGCAACTCTTTCTTGGGCTTCCAATTCTTAACATAACAGGAGGAACAGCAAATGTACATTGTCAATGAGTATCAGACTAACGAAGGTGTGACGGCGATTGTAACGCCGTTCACAAGCAATGACCGCAACGCTGCGGAAAGTGCGTTCTATGCAAAGTGTTCGGCGGCGGCAATCAGTACCGTCGAAGTACATACCGTTACGATGTGTACCGAGGAAGGTTTCGAAGTACTCAAACCGAAGTGCTTTAAGCATCCTGCAAGCGCATGACCTGGGAGATCGTCGTCGGGATCATCGCGCTCGTCGGATTTGCCGCCACGATCGGCGGGGCGGTGTGGAAACTGTCGGCGCTGATCGCCGAGCTGAAAACGGCGATCAGGGAGCTGACGAAGGCGGTCGGAGAGCTCCGCGGCGATAACGCCGTGGAGCACGCCGACATGAAGGGGCAGATCCGCGATCACGAAAAGCGGATCGGCAGACTGGAGGGCGGCCGTGCCGGTTAAGGGGATCGACGTATCGAATTGGCAATCCGCCGTCGACTGGCAGCGGGCAAAGGCGGACGGGATCAGCTTTGCGATGGTGAAGGCGTCGCAGGGGAAGCTCGCAAAGGACCCGAACGTCGGACCGTTCGCCGATTCGATGTTCATGAATCACCTCAAAGGCGCGGTACGCGCCGGGATCCCGGTCGGGGTGTACCACTACCTCTCGGCGCGGAATATCGCCGAGGCGGAGAAGGAAGCTGCATTCTTCATCAAGACGGTCGCGCCGGTCAAGGACAAGGTGACGCTGTGGGCGGCGATCGATGCGGAGGACGATGCAAACCTCCCGACGGAGAAGGGCGCCCTCACGCAGATGATCCGCGTATTCGCGGACATCATCGTCCGGGCTGGATACAGACCGATGCTGTACTCGAATCCGAATTATCTGACATACAGGCTCGGCGACGTCTCCGATCTCCCGCTCTGGCTCGCGTACTGGGGGGTGACGGCCGACAAAGCGCTGGCGTACAGTCCGACGATATGGCAGCCGTCTCCGGGCACGGTGGACGGCGTAAAGGGCAACGTGGACATCGACTACGGGTATTTTGCCGCGGACAGCACGATCCGCGTCGGCGACAAGGTCCGCGTCGTCTCGCCGTACGTCTATCACAGTATCCGGCGCTTCGCCGTGTACTACAGCTCATACGACGTGATCGCCGTCAGCGGGGACCGCGTCGTGATCGGCATCGGTTCCGTCGTGACGGCGGCGGTGCACGTGAAAAACCTCGCAAAGATCGGGGGATAAATATCCCCCATTGAAAAAAACGCGCTCCGGCGCGGGGAAGGAACGGAAAATGAAAAGGACGATACTGGAGAAGCTGAAATCGCGCAAGCTCTGGGTGGCGATCATCGGGATCGTCGTCGGGATCGCGTCGGCGTTCGGGATCGACACGTCGGAGTGGACGCAGATCGCGGGGATCATCACCTCCGCCGTCTCGGTCGCGGCGTACGTGATCGGCGAGGCGAAGATCGACGCCGCGGGGATCGGGAAGAAAGACGGCGGCGGGGACTGAGGAAAAGAGAAAGAAAAGCCGGGGAACGATCCCCCGGCTTTTCTTTCGGAAAAAGCACGTATATTCTCCCGGTCACTTCGCCTCGTTGATCGGTTCGACGTCGTTCACGGTACCGGAGATGCGGTTGACGCGCACGAGCCAGTCGGAGAGCGACGGGCTGAGGGCGTCCGCCCACGTCAGCAGATGACACGAGAACGACGGCACCAGAAGTTCTTTCTTTTTCTTTACGACGGAGCGGACGACGGCGCGGGCGACCATGTCCGGGTCGCCCTTCGGCGTGATCTTCGGGCAGTCGACGTGCGCGATCTGCGGCGTATCCATGCGGCTCGGATAGACGATCCCGACGTGGACGCCGCTGCCGCGCAGCTCCTGCCGGAGCACCTGGAAGAAGCCGTTCATGGCGAATTTCGCCCCGACGTACGCCGCGTCCGGCGGGACGCCCTTCTTGCCGTCCATCGAGCAGGTCGTGACGATCGAGCCGCTCTTTTTCTCAAGGAAGTACGGCAGCACCGCGTATACGCAGTTCAGACAGCCGAAGTAATCGACCTCCATCAGCTTCCGGATCTGGTCCATGCGCAGATCCTTCGCCGGGCAGCGCAGATAGATCCCCGCGTTGCAGTGGAAGACGTCGAGCCCGCCGAGTTCGCGGATCGCTTCGGCGACGGCGGCTTTCATGCCTTCGGCGTCCGTGACGTCGGCCTCGATCACAACGGCGCGGCGTCCCTCGGCGCGCACGAGCGCGGCGACTTCCTCGAGCCGCTTGAGGTTCCGGGCGATCAGCGCGACGTCCGCGCCTTCCTTCGCCATGCGCACGGCCGTCGCGCGGCCGATCCCGCTCGACGCGCCGGTGATCGCGGCCTTTTTCCCGAGCAATCGCTGTTTCATATGTGCCTCCGTATGATGATGATCTGCCGCCGCTTCGGGGGCGGCTTCGGTTCATTCCGTATCTATCAGAATCTCCCGCCGATACCGCAGACGGACGGTCCCGGTGAGGACGAGCCTGCCGTCCGCCGCCGTCTCCACGCGCAGCGTTCCTCCGGGTTGGCGGAGGGAGAGGGAGACGGCGCCTTCCTTTGAGGCGAGGAACGCGCCGACCGCCGTCGTGCCGCTGGCGCAGGATCGCTCCCAGAACAGCGTGCCCGCGGCGGGCACGTACACGAGCGGGAGAAGCGTCCCCGCGGCGCGGTCGTACGTCATGATCCCGAGCGAAGCGGAACGCAGATGCCCGCACCAGAGCGGCGCGAGCGCCTCCGCCTCCGCGCGCGGGAGCGGGGAGGTGAGGATCACGTGGGAGATGCCGGGAAAACGGACGACCGGGCGGCGGATCCCGTCGGGGAAGCGTTCCTCCCCGACCGAGACCGGGCGCGGCATGGCGACGGCGCCCCGCATGCTCCCGTCGGGCAGCGCCGACACGCGGACGGCGGTCGGCTCCGGCTGGCCGGAGACGGCGACGGAGACGGTCCCGTCGGCGATATCCTTTTCAAGAGCGAAGAGGACCGCGGCGCTCATCGCCGCGTTCCCGCAGAATTCGCCGCCCGCCATGCGCAGCGCGGCGCCGTTCCGGCGGGCGGCGTAAAAGCCGACCTGCTCCGCGTCCGGCTCCTGCCGCATGATCTGCGCGGCCGCCGACGGCTGTGCCGCCGGGGGGACTTCACTCTCGACGAGGACGGTCTGGTTTCCCGTCGGATCGAGCAGCGCGTATCGGATCTCTTTCATTTCTGATAATTACTCAAAAATTTCTTCGTTCTTTCCTGCTGCGGGTTGCCGAAGATCTGCTCCGGGGGACCCTCTTCCGTGATGTAGCCGCCGTCCATGAAGATCACCCGATGGCTCACCGCGTGGGCGAAAGACATTTCGTGCGTCACCACGACCATCGTCATGTGATCCTCCGCCAGTTGCCGCATGACCTTCAGCACCTCGCCCGTGAGCTCCGGGTCGAGCGCGCTCGTCGGCTCGTCGAAATACAGGATCTCCGGTTCGAGCGCGAGCGCACGGGCGATCGCGACGCGCTGCTGCTGACCGCCGGAGAGCTGGCAGGGATACGCGTTCTCCTTGCCCTCCAGCCCCATCTTCTTGAGCAGCGACACGGCGCGCTCCCGGATCTCCTCTTTGTCCGCCCCCCGGAGGAGCGGCGCCTCGCAGATATTCTTCAGCACCGAATAATGGGGGAACAGGTTGAAATTCTGGAAGACCATCCCGAAGAGCCGGCGAAAACGGTTCAGCTCCTTCTTCGGCGCGTAGACGCCGCCCTTTACGGCGTACTGCCCGTCGTAGAGGATATCGCCTCCGGTCGCCGTTTCAAGAAAGGAAGCGCAGCGGAGAAGCGTCGATTTTCCGGAACCGGAGGGACCGATGACGGAAACGACGTTCCCTTTGCTGACGGAAAAGGAGATATCCTTGAGTACCGGTACGCGGTCGTACGCCTTCTGCAGCCCGCGGATCTCCAGAATGGGAGCGGAGCCGGACGGCGCGTGTTCTGTTTTTTCCGACATGTCGTTTTCCTCCGTCCTCATTTGTAATAATCGAGCCGCTTTTCGATGCGTCCCATGACCCGGTCCACGATGAAGTTGAACAGATAGTAGAACACGCCCGCCACGATAAAGGGCGTGAAGCTCGTCTGGGAGTTGGCGATCTGCTTGCCGATCGTGAACATCTCCTGGTAGGAGACCGTGAAAGCGATCGACGTATCCTTGACGAGCGTGACGACCTCGTTCGTCACGCTCGGCATGATCCGCTTGACGACCTGCGGCAGAACGATACGCATGAAGGTCTGGAGCCTGCTGTATCCGAGGACGGACGCGGCCTCGTACTGCCCCTTCGGGATGGATTCGATCCCCCCGCGGTAGATCTCGGCGAAATACGCGGCGTAGTTTATGGCGAACGCGACGACCACGGGGATCAGCTTGTTGCGGGCGACGTTGGCGCCGAAAAGATAGTACGGTCCGTACGTCACCGCCAGCAGCTGGAGCATCAGGGGCGTCCCGCGCAGTACCGTAATGATGAACCGGACGATGGACGATACGACCGTGTTTTTGCTCATGCGCAAAAGGGCTACGATCATACCGAGGGGCAAAGAAAACAACAGCGTCAGAAAGAAGATGGCGCACGTCTTTCCCAGTCCCTCGCTCATTTTCAGGATCATCGTCAAGAGCGACATGGAACATACCTCGTTTACACAGATTCGATACGCCGTCCGACGCGGCGTCCGCCGGACGGAAAAGACAGGCTCCCGAAAGCGCCTCCCGGCGCTTTCGGGAGCTCATCGAAACATCTTGTCCGGAGCGGAAGATCAGTCGTTGAGGAAGAGCAGATTGTTGACGATATCCGGATACTTCGCGGCGATCTCCGCGTACTTGCCGCTCTTGACGAGGTCGGCGATCGCTCCTTCCACGGCTTCGCAGAGCGCGGTGTCGCCGGAGCGGAACGCGATGCCGTACTGCTCGGCGCCGAGCTGCTCGTCGATGATCTTGTAGCCGGCGTGCTCCTTGACGTAGCTTGCGGCGACGGGAAGATCCACGAATACCGCGTCGACGGAGTTGCCGGCGAGTTCCGTGAAGCATTTCAGGAAGCTGTCGCAGGTGAGCACGTTCGAGAAGGTCGCGGAGAGATCCGCCAGATCCTCATTCAGAAGCAGTTCGCCGGAGGTGCCGAGCTGGACCGCCACGATCTTCCCCGCCAGATCGGCGGAGGAATTGAATCCGCTGTCCTCCTTCACGACGAGGACCTGCGTGTTGTCGTAATACGGCTTGGACAGGACGTAGCCGGCTTCCTTCATGCTGTCGAGGATCGTCATGCCGGACCAGACGCAGTCGCATTCGAGGGAATCGAGCTGCACGAGTTTTTCATCCCAGTTGACGCAGAACACCGTCATTTTCCAGCCGAGCGCGTCGCAGACGGCCTGGCAGACCTCCACGTCGAAGCCGGTATACTTACCGTCGTCGCCGAGGTAGCTGAAGGGCGGATATTCGGGATCGATGCCGATGATGAAGCTCGTCCGGTCCGCGATGGCGGGATCGACTTTCGGTTTGCCGCAGGCGGCGAGCGCGACCAGCATGAGCGCCGCCATCAGAAGAGCAAGATATTTTTTCATTGAGAGTTCGTCTCCTTACGTGTCTGGACTCGTCGGGGAACGGATCGGTCGGGATGACGTTCCCGGACGGACAATTCATTCTATCACATTATCACGCTAAAGGGAAGAAGTTTCCCGATTTTTCTATAGATTTCCCATGGAATTTACGGAATGTTCATATTTGCGGGCGCGCCGTCCGGCGCGGCGCCCCGGCGCGGGGGGATCGTCCGCAAAATATCGGCGGGATCGGAAAAACGGCTATTGACAATTCCGACATTTGTGATACAATGATAATGGAGAACTGTGAATCCCGGTTCTCACGAGGATCGGAGGACGATACGCGGCGGGCACGAATCCGATAAACGAATCCGATAAAAGGAAAGGCGGAACGATATGAGCATCTTGAAGGATCTGCAGCGGGAAATGCGGGAACGGCCGGAGGGCAAATTCAATCCGGACTATTTCAGGTATCAGGGCTACAAAAACTCGAAGGCTTCCGATCCCTCGGCGGTGCGCGCCGACGGGATCTACGCGCTGTTCACTCTGCCGGAGCCGTTCATTTATCAGAACGATCTGATCGTCGGCAGCATCCGCCCGATATTTGTCGATGACGTCGATGAAAAAGAAGCGGAGGCGGCGGCGGAGTACGGAAAGAAGTATCCGGGCCGCGGCTTCGGACAGAACGGCGACCATTTCGCCCCCGATTATTTCACCGCCGTCGAGCTCGGTATCCCCGGGCTGATCGAAAAGATCGAAAAATCAAAGATCGCGCATAAGGACAGCGAAAGCGCCCTCATTTTCCTCGACAGCATGAAGAAAACGCTTGTCGGGCTGATCGAAAAGTTCCGCGCGTACGCCGCCAAGGCCGAAGCCCTGAAAACGGCGGAAGGCTACGACGCGGCGCGCCTGGACAGGATCGCGGAAAACTGCCTCGCGCTGACGGTCGGCGCGCCGCAGACCTTCGAGCAGGGACTGCAGCTCGTATGGATGATCCACAACTGCTTCGTCTCCGAGGGGAAGTACGCGATGGCGCTCGGCAGGATCGACCGGTTCCTGTATCCGCTGTATGAAAAGGACGTGAAGAGCGGCGCGCTCGACGACGACCGCGCGACGGAGCTGGTGGCGAATACCTTTGCGAAGATCTGCGAACACCGCTACATGGGCTATGACGACGTGGTGAACATCTGCATCGGCGGCGTGGACGAGAACGGGGACGACGCGGTCACTGGTCTGACGTACTGCGTGCTCCACGCCGTCCGCGACGTGAACATGCCGGGACCGAACCTGTCCGCGCGCGTTTCGCACAAAAACCCCGACAAATTCCTCGACGAATGCCTGAAGGTGATCGGCACCGGTCTCGGCTATCCGGCGCTGATGAACGACGACGTCCACATCGCCGCGCTCCTGAGAAAGGGTTACGAGCTGAAGGACGTGCGGAACTTCTGCATGGTCGGCTGCATCGAGAACTTCATCACCGGCAAGCAGCCGCCGTGGGTGGACGGCCGCTTCGATCCGATCTGCTTCCTGCTCGACGTACTGCACGGCTTCGATGCCGGGACGCTCGACGCCTTCGCCTCGATGGAGGTGTTCATGGCGCTGTACGAGAAGCGCCTCGCCGAAGGCGCACAGAAGTACGCGAAGTGGGCGCACGACGTGTCCGACGTACCCGATCCTGAAAACCACACGATGCCCTTCATGTCCTGCTTCTGCGACTGCTGCATCGACCGTGCGCTCGACATCAACATGGGCGGGGCGAAATATCCGTCGGCGCACGGCGCCGTGCTCATGGGGATCGGCACGGTGAGCGACTGCCTGGCGGCGATCGAAAAGACCGTCTTCGTCGACAAGTCGCTCACGCTCTCCGGGATCGTGACCGCCATCGATCACAACTTCGAGGGGTACGAGAACGTGAGAGAGACGCTGCTGGCGGCGCCGAAGTACGGCAACAACGACGATTTCGTCGACAAGTACGCCGTGTGGTACACAAGGACTCTGTCGGATATGTTCGATCAGTACAAAACGCACGACGACGGCCCGATCTATACCGCGATGGCGGCGAACACCACGAACATCAGTGCGGGGCAGGGCCTGTCCGCCACGCCGGACGGCAGACTGGCCGGACGGCCGCTCTCTGACGCCGCCTCTCCGACCTACGGCTGCGATACGCGCGGCGTCACGTCGACTTTGCTCAGCGTTTCGAAGCCGGATTACACGCGCTGCGCGTGCGGGACGGTCGTGAACCAGAAGTTCTCGCCCTCCGCGTTCACGGACGGCAAGCGCGAGCGGCTGATGCAGCTGATCCGCGTCTACTTCGCCCGCGGCGGGCAGGAGATCCAGATCAACTCGACCTCCCGCGAGATCTTGAAGGACGCGATGGAGCATCCGGAGAAGTACCCGAACCTCGTCGTGCGCGTGTCGGGCTATTCCGCCATTTACGTCACGCTCGGCAGGGACATCCAGGAGGATATCCTGTCGCGGACGCAGCACGAGACGGTATGACGGAACTGAACGTATCCGCGATCCAGCGGTTTTCCACGGGCGACGGACCGGGGATCCGGACGACCGTTTTCCTCAAGGGCTGCAATCTCCGCTGCCCGTGGTGCCACAACCCCGAGAACATCCGCCCGGAGCCGCAGACGCTCGAATATAAAAACGCCGGAAAGACCGTATCCTACGGCAGGATGATGACGGTCGATGAAGTGTTCGCCGACGTGATGGAGGACGCCGATTTCTACCGCGCCGGCGGTGGGGGCGTCACGCTGGGCGGCGGCGAGCCGCTGCTCCAGGCGGAAGCCGCCGCCGTGCTCCTGCGCCAACTGAAGGAAGCCGACGTGTCCACGCTGATCGACACCGCCGGGTGTGTTCCGTGGGGGAAGCTTGAAGCCGTCGCCGACGTGACCGACATGTTCTATTTCGATTACAAAACGGGCGACGACGCGAAATACCGGACGGTGATCGGCGGCGACAGGGCGCTCGTTTTCGATAACCTGAAGCGGCTGATCGGTCTCGGCAGGAACGTGCACGTGCGGATCCCGCTGATCCCCGGCTTCAACATGAGCGAAGAGGACTGCGGGAAGATCTGCGCGGATCTCGGCGGGATCGGCGTCACGCACGTGGATCTGCTGCCGTTCCACCGCCTCGGCACGTCCAAATACGAGGCGCTCGGCCTCGAGTACGCGTATAAAAACGAGAAGCCGTCGGAGCCGGAGATCATCCAGAGCATCCGCAGCTTCTACAGCCGGTATTTCGTCACGTCGACGGAATAATACGCCCGCCTCGGCGAAAAAACGGCGTCGGTTTCTGCCGACGCCGTTTTCGTATGGCGCTGTGCTTGGCGGACCGTTCGCCTCAGCCGCCCGAGGCGAAGTCGATGCGCTTGACGCACGTTCCCTCGAAATCCTCCGCCTCGGCGAGCGTCTGCATGTGCAGATACGTCAGACCGAGCGGCGCCTGGGCCGTCATGCGCACGGCGAACAGGAGCTTCCCGCCGTCGTACACCGCGGCGCGGCGGGCGGCGCAGTCGAAGCGCACCTCGATATCGTGCCATTCGTTTTTCGTGAGGCACCGGCCGTCGAGATCGAAATGGAACGGCGCGAACTCAGCGGCGTATTCCTCGCACGGATTGATCCAGGTGCCGCACAGGCAGAAGCGGAGCCCGGCGCCGCGCACCATCAGCCGGACGGTGAGCCGTCCTTTCTTCGCCGCCGGGAACGCCCAGACGGCGCCCTGCTTTTCGCTCACGAGGCGCTCGTCGTGGACCCGCCCGATGAGGAGGACCTCCGTGCAGTCGCGGTCGGGGCTCGGCATCATCACGGCGCCCGGGATCCGGTTCCACGCGCAGTGCCCCGGCGCGTCCTTCAGATGCGAGCCGGACACGCTGCGCAGGTACAGGTGCGAGCTGATATGCTCGAGCCCGGAACGGAAGTCCTCCGTCCGTTTTTTCTCATACAGCCAGCCGACGTCGAAGATCACGATCCGGCGGGAGACCTCGTGCTGTCCGAACTCGACGAGGATCTTGCCGAAGGGGAGCTCGATCGCCTGGAACTGATGGACGCTTTTGTCGGAGGAGGAGAGCGGCCCGCCCTTCGTGCGGAAATCCGCGGCGTCGCGGATGGGATTGAGGTACAGTTCTCTCACGCCGATCCAATCGGTGCCGTTCTCCGTGAGTGCGCAGTGGCAGACGTCGCGGTTCGTGAAGACGTCCTCCCAGTACCCTTTCAGATATCCGTCGCTGAGCGGCGGATCCGCAAAATCGTGCCGCGCCTCGGAAAGCGGCCGCGCGTTGTTCCAGAAGAACGCCGTGCGTCCGTCCTCGAGGGAAAGAAGGAACGGCGTCGTCAGCGTGCACGGGAAATCGGATTCCTCGCCCTCCGTCCAGCTCGTTCCGTCGTCAAAGGAGTAATATACGTACAGATGATCGAGGGAGGTCCGGGCGACCATCATCAGCCGCCCGTCCGGCAGGCGCGCGGCGTACGGCTCCGAGCCGCTGTTCTGCCAGCGTTGGTCGAGATCGGGCCAGACCGGGCTGTGACGGCGGGTCGGCGGGAAGATCACCGTTTCCCAGTTCTCGCCGCCGTCGTCCGAATACATGAATACGGGGTGGTATTCACCGGGACCTATGAAACAACTCGCCGTCGTGTACCAGCGTCCGCCGGGCAGCCGCACCGGCTGGAAATAATCGATGAGGCAGTGCTCCGTGATCAGGACGCGGCGGAATTCCGTGTCGTCCGGCCCTTTGTCGGAGAGGAGGCAGAACGTTCCGCGCCCGTCCTCCGCCGCGACGGCGGGGAAGCGATCCCGCTCGCCGTCGTACGCCGCCGCGCCCATGCATCCCTCCGGCGCGTAGCGCAGACGCCAGTCGAGCCCGCCGCTCCGGGAGGACAGATAACACGGTCTGCCGGGATCCGCGTAAGAGCTTTTTCCCGTGACGCCGTATGAGCGGAGCTCACCGTCCGGCATGACGCAGAGGTATCGCCGCGCGTTCTGCGGCATCACCCCGACGACCGTCGGCTCCCAGATCGCGCGAAGGCGCGCCGCGTCCGTCTCGTCCAAAAGCGCCTCGATCGCTGATTTCGCGTTCCATTCCATCATAGTGTATCCCCCGCCGTGTTTTTTTTATTGCTTGTCGGGCGTGCCCGTCGCCTTGTTCAGAAGAAGCTTCAGCTCCGAGCGGCTGTCCGTCAGGCGCCCGGCGAGGATGTCCTCCTCCGTCACGCGCGCGAGCAGGATCTCCTTGTCGTCCTTGCGGTTCCAGTCGTAAATGATATTGATCATCCCGTCCGGGGACTGGGCGGCGTCGGGGTAGGACACCCTCGCTCTTTCGTCGAGCAGAAGGAATCCCTTCCACGTTTCTCCGTCGTCCTCCGACAGCATGGCGGTCAGATGGTCCCGCTCGCGAAAATCGTAATGGTTGACGAGCAGGATCCGCCCGCTTTTCAGTTTCCGGACGCAGAAGCGGGAATCCGGACCGCCGAGCCCGGAATCCTTCCCGTCGCTCCACGTTTTCCCGCCGTCGTACGACGTCGATTCTCCGATGCCGGGCGAGGTGCGGATCAGCATCCGCAGGCTCCCGTCGCTGCGTTCGTAGATCATGTGCTCGTCGATCCCGCGCCTCGGGCAGTCCGCGTGACCGTACAGCCGGAACGTTTTTCCGTTATCGTCCGAGCGGTACACGTTGGCGAATTTTTCCTCGGGGATATCGTTGAGTTCGGAGCTCGCGGGCGCCCAGATCGCGCAGGGGAGGAGCCAGCTCCCGCCGCGGACGACGGTCGGCTTGTTCATCATGATCCCGTTGGCGATCCTCTCGGGCGGGTCGAAGCGCGGCGTTTCGCTGTCCGGATCCTCGCAGACGGCGCGCCACACGCCGAGGCGGCCGTCGAAATTGCCGAACGACTGCGCCCAGAAGAGGTTCAGCCGTCCGAGCGGGTCGACCCACAGGCAGGGATCGAAGCACCGGGTGAATTCTCTGTCCGGCGGGACGACCGCCATGAAGGGCTTCCCGAAGCGGTGCGGATCGTCCGCCCGGAAGAGGAGCAGGAAATTGCCGATGTTCTCGCTCTGACCGCCGGTGTAGAACACCATGTAATACGTGCCCTTCGGCGTGCACTCGATCCCGGGAATCCCCTGGAACAGGCGGTTCTCATCCGTGTAGTCGCCGGCGGGATCGTCGAGGACGGCGCGGTCCGTGACGTACGTCGGAGGGATCAGCGACATGTCCTTTCGGTCGAGGTATTCTTTCGTGAAATTCATGGTGCGGTCCTTTCTTTATCTTATTTTGTCGGGATCAGTTCGTCCAGTCCCCGCTTCACGCCGATCGCGCCGTCGTACACGTAGCCGACGTCGTTCCCGGTGAAGAGGAGATTGACGCCGCGCGCGAGCCATTGCCGGATCGTCGGCACGTCGTAGCCGACGGACACGCCGAACAGCTTCCCGCTGCCGCGCAGTACCTCGCCGATCTTGTCGTAGATCGGGAGCATATCCGGGTGGAGCGGCTCGCCGATGTGTCCGACGGAACCGGAAAGATCGTTCGGACCGACGATGAATCCGTCGATCCCCTCCACCTTCGCCATCTCGCCAAGGCAGTTCACGGCGTCGATATGCTCGACCTGGATGAAGCGCATCAGCGTGCGGAACGTCTCGGTCACGTAATGCAGCGGCGTGTCGGCGCCGTAGCCGAGCGCGCGCAGCGGTCCGTATCCTCTGACGCCGGCCGGCGGATACGTGCACGCCGCGACCGCGGCCCGGGCTTCCTCTACCGTCCGGACGTACGGGAAGATGATCGCGTCCGGTCCCATGTCGAGGACCGGCTTTGCGAGCACCATATCGTTCCAGCGGATCCGGACGAAGGAGGCCGTTTTGCCGAGACTGCCGGAGCGCACCGCCATGAGGTTGGCGAGCACCTCGGGATAATCGATCGCCGTGTGCTCCATATCGATCCAGATGGCGTCGAAGCCGCAGCCCGCCATCGCCTCGGTCAGCATCGGCGTACCGCAGAAGGCGTGCGTCCCCTTGACGACGCCGCCTTCCGCGGCGATCTTCAGGAATTTTTCTCTGAATATGCGAATCACTCCGTTTCTCTGTCTGGATGAGAACGCGTACGCTGTCCGCACGCTGTGTACATTATACCATGAATCGCGCCCGCGGGCAAGAGCGGACGCGCCGATCGGAGAAAAAAGGTAACGGCGCGGCGATATTGCAAAGGGCGGCTTTTTCTGCTATAATGATAGCAGAATGCGAAACAACGGGAGGACGTCCTATGGAAAAACAAAATCAGCGCACGTACTGCAATCCCCTGTCCGTCGCGGACGTTCCGAGCGGCCGCTGGCTGGACGCGAAACTGACGGGGGCGGACCCGATGCGGTTTTCGGACTACCGCTCCATCTCCGATCCGAGCGTGGTATACGCCGACGGGAAATGGATCCTTTACCCGAGCTACGCCGTCGCGTACGTCACCGAGGACTTCGTGCACTGGCGGCACGTCGATATCGGCATTCCTCATCTGCGCTACAGCCCGGCGGTCGTGCAGTTCCGCGGCAAGTGGTACCTGTCCGGGCACGGCGTATCCGAAGTGTACCGCGCGGACGATCCGCTCGGTCCCTTCACCGAGTGCGGGAAGCTCACGGATCCCCGCGGGAACGTGACCGCGGTCGCGGACAACTGCTTCCTTGCGGACGGAGACCGGCTGTACATGTACTGGATCGGGGACGCCGCTCCGGAAGAAGGGATGGACGTGGAATCGGTCACTTGTACCATGGGCGTCGAGATGGATCCGGACGCGCCGTGGAAGATGCTGCACGAGCCGGTCGTCCTCAACCGCTACGATCCGGGGAAAGTCTGGCAGAGGATCGGCGAGGACAACCAGAACCGCCGCATGGGATGGATCGAAGGGCAGTGGATGAAGAAGATCGGGGATCGGTACTATCTTCTGTATTCCGGCTCCGGGACGCAGTATTCCACTTACGCGAACGGGATCGCCGTCTCCGACGAGGGACCGCTCTCCGGCTTCCGCCCGCAGAAGAACCACGATCCCTTCACCGCCAAGCGGTACGGGCTCGTGCGCGGCGCCGGGCACGGCTGCCTCGTCGACGGACCGGGCGGCACGCTCTGGACCTTCTACACCTGCTGCTTCGGCTACAATCACATGTACGAGCGGCGCATCGGCATGGACCCGGTCGGGATCGACGGGGACGGCGAGCTGTACTGTCCGGCGGTGACGGAGACGCCGCAGTTCGCGCCCGGCGTCCTTTCCGCCCCGGAGCGCGGCAACGGTACGGGGTGGCTGCCGCTGACCTTCATGCAGCGTCCGACCGCGACGAGCCATGCCCCCGGCAGGGATCCGCTGTACGCCTCGGACGAGAGCGTCATCACCTGGTGGCAGCCGGCGGCGGACGATCCCGCGCCGACTCTTACCTTCCGGCTCGGCCGCGATACGAGATATTTCGTCCGCGCCGTCCGCCTCATCTGGCGGGATATCGGCATGGAAACGGCGGAGGGGATCGATCCGGGCCCTTTCCGGTACGTCGTCGAGACCGCGCCGGACGCGGGGATGCAGACGTGGGAGACGCTGATCGACGCCTCGGAGAATACGCGGGATCTCCCGATCGACTACCGGGAGACGGAGCCCGTGCGGGCGTACGGGCTCCGGCTGCGGATCCTCGGCGCGCCGGAGGGGATCACGCCGGGGGTCGTCAGCCTCACCGCCTTCGGCGACGCTGCCGGTGAAACCGAATAAAAGAGAGGGCGCGCTCCGGGGACGGAGCGGCGATCCGAAGCGATCCGAAGAGGGAGATCCGCCGACGGGACGGCATACGCCGCCGTTCCGTCGGCGGTTTTTTGAATTTTTTGTGAACAATCGCATTTGTGCCTTGACATTGTAGCTCTACTGTGTTAGAGTGTATATGCGCTCTAATGAGTTAGAGCGCAGAGGAGGGACGCCTATGGAAACGCCGAAAGTATTTGAGAGCGAATACCGCTTCTGCCTGATCCTGTGGGAGCACGAGCCGGTCAGGAGCAGCCGGCTCGTCGAACTCTGCCGGGAGCAGCTCGGCTGGAAGCCGACGACGACGTACACCGTCATCAAGCGGCTGTCGGAGCGCGGGGTGCTGAAGAACGAGAATACCGTCGTGACTTCGCTCGTGAGCAAGGACCAGGTGCAGGCGGCGGAACTGAACGAGATGGTGGAAAAGACCTTCGAGGGTTCCCTGCCGGCGTTCATCGCCGCCTTCACGAAGCATCAGACGCTCACAGAGGAGGAGATCGACGCGGTCCAGCAGATGATCGACCGCTGCCGGAAGGGAGGGGGAAAATGAGCGAGATCTTTCTGACGGTCGTGAACATGAGCATCGCGGCGGGCTGGATCGTTCTGGCGGTGGTGCTCCTCCGCGCGGTATTCCGCCGGGCGCCGAAGTGGATCGCCGTCCTGCTCTGGGGGATCGTCGCGCTCCGCCTGATCTGTCCCTTCACCTTCGAGAGCGCGCTCAGCCTGATCCCGAGCGCCGAGACGATCCCGCCGGACATCATGACGGAGAAGACGCCGCACATCGAGGTGGGGATCCCCGTCATCGACCGCGCGGTCAATCCCGCCGTCGGCAGCTCGCTCTCGCCCGCTCCCGGCGACGGCGCGAATCCGCTCCGGATCTGGATCCCGCTCCTTTCGGCCGTCTGGATCGCGGGCGTCGTTTTGATGCTCGGCTACACTGCCGTCAGTTATCTGCGGCTGAAGCGGAAGATCGGGACGGCGGTCCTTCTGCGGGAGAACGTCTACCAGAGCGAATCCGTCGCGTCGCCGTTCGTGCTCGGCGTCGTCCGGCCGCGGATCTACCTGCCCTTTCATATGAGCGGGCAGGATACGGAGCACGTGATCGCGCACGAGCAGGCGCACATCCGCCGCGGGGATCACCTGTGGAAGCCGCTCGGCTTTCTGCTTCTGACGGTCCACTGGTTCAATCCGCTCGTCTGGCTCGGATACGCGCTGCTCTGCCGGGATATCGAACTCGCGTGCGACGAGAAGGCGGTGAAGGAAATGGACGCGGCGCAGCGCGCGGAGTATTCCGAGGCACTCCTGACGTGCAGCGTAAACCGCCGGATGCTCGCGGCGTGCCCGCTTGCCTTCGGCGAGATCGGTGTAAAAGAAAGGGTGAAAAAAGTGCTTACGTACAAAAAACCGGCATTCTGGATTATCATAGCTGCGATCGCCGCGGGCGCGGCGGCGGCGGTGTGCTTTCTGACGAACCCGAAGATCGTTTCGGGAGACGGATTGAGCGGGACCTCCGACGGCGCCGAAACGGCGTACAGTGATACGGAAACGGACGCCGCGGTCACGATTGATCCTCAAACCGGCGTCCCCGGCGGCGAGCCCGCCGTACCGGTCGGGATCGACGCCGCCCTGTCCGACGCGATCGACGCCGCCGTCCGCGAAAAATACCGCAGCGACGTCCCCGACGGGCTCTTCCACGCGCAGAACTGCGCCGTGCTCGCCCGTGAAGCGGAGGACGGGACGGAAACGGTGTACCTTATGGTATATCACGCGAGATTCAGCAGGTACGAAGGAGCTGTCGCAACGGAGAGCGGTCTCGTCCCGACGGCGATCACCTTCTCGGTCGGTGAAGACGGAACGTATTCCGTGAAAGAATACTGGACGCCGGAGGACGGCGCGGGGTACGAGAGCAGCATCCGCGCGAAATTCCCCGCGGCGGCGGTACAAGAGGCGCTCCGGCCCGAGAAATACGCCGAAGAGCTGGAAAGCATGGCGAAAGCCGATCATGAAGAATATCTGCAGACACTGAACGGTACGGCGTCCGACCGCCTTGACGGAGACGGCGAAGAGGAGGAAGACGATGATTCGGCTCAGGTGACGGAAGGCGAGCGCGATGCGGAAGACGCCGCCCTGTCCGCCGCGATCACCGCCGCCCTGCGGGAGAAGTACCGCAGCGAGGATCCGGACGGACTCATCCACGTGCAGAGCTATCGGCTGTTCGACCGGGAGACGTCGGACGGAACGCCGCGGGAAGAAACGGTGTACCTGGCCGTATGTCACGCGAAATACAGCATGTACGGAGGACCTCATGAAACGGGGCACGGTCTCGTCCCGACGGCGATCATCTTCTCGGTCGGTGAAGACGGAACGTATTCCGTGAAAGAATACTGGACGCCGGAGGAAGGCGCGGGGTACGAGAGCAGCATCCGCGCGAAATTCCCCGCGGCGGCGGCACAAGAAGCGCTCCGGACGGAGGCGTACGCCGATACGCTGCTGGAGTATTGCCGGGTCATGCTGACCGCATACCTGGAGCGGCTGGAGCTGAACGGCTGAGCGCCGCATCGTCCTCAACCAAAACGGACCGGCGTCGGCTTTGTGCCGACGCCGGTCTTTCGCGCCGTACGGGGTCCGCCCGCCCCGCGGCGGATTTTTTTCGGATTCTTTCCGCATCCCTCTTGACATCGTAACATTGTTATGTTATAATGATACCATAACAATGTTACGGGAGGGGAGCATGGAGGAAGAAAAAATCACAAAGAAGGATCTGCTCGCGCGTTACGGCATCTCCTACGGCGCGCTGTACCGATGGAAGCGCATGAAGCTCATCCCGGAGGCGTGGTTCGAGCACCGCGCGGCGCCGACCGGGCAGGAGACGGTCTTCCCCCGCGCCCTTATCTGCGCGCGCATCGAGGAGATCCTCGGCGGCAAGGACGAGGCGTCGCTCGACGAGATGGCGCGGCGCTTCGGCGCGGCGGAGGCGGACGACGCGCGCCTCGTCGTCCGGACGCGGTACGGGGAGAGCAGCTTCCCCGCGTCGGACCTGCTCGCCGTGTCCGTCCGGTGCGGCGGGGCGGAGGAGGATCTTTTGCATATCATCAAAGAAATCACAGAAAAGAGGAACGGACATGAATGACCACAGCATCAGCGGTTCCGGGACGCTTCCCGGCGGCGATCAGTACGGGAAGATCAGCGTCAGCGGATCGGGAAAGCTCCTCGGCAGCGTGCGCTGCGAAGCCCTCACCGTCTCCGGCGCGTGCCGTGCGGAGGGCAGCGCGGACTGCGCGCAGAATTTCTCCGTCTCCGGCTCCTTCCGCGCGGACGGCGGGGTGAGCGCGCGGGCGTTCTCCGTTTCCGGCGCATGCCGGGTCGGAGAGGGCGTCCGGGCGGAGACCGTGAAGGTCTCCGGGACGCTCCGCTCGGGCGGGGACGTGCAGGCGGGGACCGTGAAGATCTCCGGCTCGCTGCACGCGGACGGGAACGTCCGCGCGTCGGAGCTTTCCGGCAGCGGCGCGTTCCGCGTGGGCGGCGGCGTGGAGGCGGAGACGGTCAAGCTTTCCGGCGTCATGCACGTCGGGGGACTGCTCAACGCGGAGAAGATCGATCTCCGCCCGGGCGGCGACTCGGAGGTGACCGAGATCGGCGGCACGGAGATCACGATCCTGCCGTGGGGAGAGAGCATGCAGACGCTGCGCAGCATACTGGAGGCGGTCGGCGGCGTCTTCGGGGTGAAGCCGTCGCGGATGAAGGCGGATACCGTCGAGGGCGACACGCTGGAGCTGGACGCGCTCGACGCGAAAGTCGTGCGCGGCCGGAAGATCTTCGTCCACGCGGGCTGCCGCATCGACCGCGTCGAGTACGCGGAGACGCTCGACGTGGAGGAGGGCGCCGTCATCGGCGAGCAGATCCCGACCTGACGGGAGACGAAGCAAAAACGGCTCTGCGCTGTTGGGCGCAGAGCCGTTTTCCCGTTTTGCCGTCAGACGCCGGAGTACGCGGCGAAGCCGCCGTCGATCGGGACGACGACGCCGTTGACGAAGCCGGAGGCGTTCTTGTCCGCCAGCCAGAGCAGCGTGCCCGTCAGATCCTCCACGACGCCGAAGCGGTTCATCGGCGTGTGCGCCAGGATCTTTTCCGCACGGGCGGTCGGCGTGCCGTCCTTGTTGACGAGCAGGTCGTGGTTCTGGTTCGTGAGGAAGAAGCCGGGCGCCATCGCGTTCACGCGGATGCCGACCGGGGCGAAATGGACGGCGAGCCACTGCGTGAAGTTGGAGACGGCGGCCTTCGCGCCGGAATACGCGGGGATGCGCGTCAGCGGACGGAAGGCGTTCATCGACGAGATATTGATGATCGTGCCGCCGGTCTTTGCCATGTCGCGGGCGAAGACCTGCGTCGGGAGCAGCGTGCCGAGAAAGTTCAGATTGAACACGAAGGAGATCCCGTCCGGATCGAGATCGAAGAAGGTCTTCACACCCTCGATCGTGCCGTCGCGGTCGAGCGCTTCGATGTCCTGAGGCGTGAGGTTGTCCTTCGTCGTGCTGCCGCGCGGATTGTTGCCGCCGGCGCCGTTGAGGAGCATCGTCACCGGGCCGAAGGCGGCGACGATCGCGTCCTTCGCCGCTTCGATGGAGGACTTCTGGAGCACGTTCATCTCGAACGCCGCGGCGCAGCCGCCGGCCTCGCGGATCTCGCGCGCGACGGTCTCCGCCGCGTCAAGGCGCAAATCGCACACGGCGACCTTCGCGCCGCACTCCGCGAGTGCTTTGGAAAAACCGGAGCAGAGGATGCCGCCGCCGCCGGTCACGACGGCGACTTCGCTTGAAAGATCGACCTTGAAAGGAACCATATCACAAATCTCCTTGCATCATTTCGGAATGGAGCGGGACGGAGGACGCCCCGCTGCCTATATTATAGTACATTTTTCCGTTTCGCGCAAGAGGCTCGGCGGCATTCGCCGCCGAAGCGGGAAAATATTCTCCGACCGGGCGTCCGTTCCGCGCCCGGCCGATCTTTATCGCCGACGCGACGCCCGACTTCTCATTGTCGCGGCGGTACGATGCGTTTTCGCCGCGGAGGCGGCGCGGGATCCGACTTTGACGGAAGAAATATCGATATCCCGCTTGATAACGGTGCCCGAGATATGTTATAATGCTGTCGGGATCACAGGAAAGCGGTCAGGAAAGGACGGTGCGGCGATGGTCTCTTTTGAAAGCGATTATACGACGGGGGCGCATCCCCGGCTGCTGCGGCGGCTTGTGGAAACGAATCGGGAGCCCCTGCCGGGGTACGGCGCCGACCCGTACAGCGCGCGCGCAAAAGAAAAGATCCGCGCCGCCGTCGGGATGGAGGACGCGGAGGTCGAATTCCTCGCGGGCGGGACGCAGACGAACGCGGTCGTCATCTCCGCGATGCTTTCGGACTGCGAGGGCGTGATCGCGGCGCAGACCGGGCACGTCAGCGCGCACGAGGCCGGCGCGATCGAGTATACCGGGCACAAGGTCCTCACGCTGCCGCAGGAGGACGGGAAGATCCGGCCGGAGACGCTCGCGCGGTATCTGGCAGACTTTTTCTCCGACGAGAACCGCGGACACATGGTCTTTCCGGGCATGGCGTACGTTTCGCATCCGACGGAATACGGGACGCTGTACGCGAAGAGCGAGCTTGAAGCGATCTCGGAGATCTGCGGGCGGTACGGGATCACGCTGTACCTCGACGGGGCGCGTCTCGGCTGCGGTCTCATGAGCCGCGCCGCCGATCTGACGCTGCCGGATATCGCCCGGCTGTGCGGCGTCTTTTCCATCGGCGGCACGAAGGTCGGCGCGCTGTGCGGGGAAGCCGTCGTGTTCACGAGGCACAACGAGCCCGCGCGCTTCCTCACTTCGGTCAAGAAGCGCGGCGCGCTTCTGGCGAAGGGGCGGCTTCTCGGCGTACAGTTCGACGCGCTCTTCACCGACGGGCTGTATTTCCGCATCAGCCGGCACGCCGTCGATATGGCAGAGCGGATGAAAGCGCTCTTTGCGGCGCGCGGTTTCCGCTTTTTCGTCGATTCCCCGACGAATCAGCAGTTCGTGATCCTCGAGAACGGATATATGGAACGGCTTGCGGAAAAGATCGGCTTCTGCCGCTGGGAAAAATATGACGCCGATCATACCGTCGTCCGCTTCGCGGCGAGCTGGTCGACGACGGAAGAGGACCTCGCGGCGCTGGAGCGCGCGCTGGAAAGCGTTTGAAAATATACGGAAATATACGAAAAAAGGAGCATGAGGAAATGATCGCGGATTTCACCTACCATACCCCCACGAAGCTGTATTTCGGGCGGGGCGTCATAAAAGACCTCCCCGGCGTCCTCGGACGGTTCGGCAAAAACGTCCTCCTGACGTACGGCGGCGGCTCGATCAAAAAGATCGGGCTGTACACAAAGATCCGGGAGCTGCTGTGCGATTTCAGCGTCGTCGAGCTCTCCGGGATCGAACCGAACCCCAAATACGATCCCTCCGTCGTCACCGGCGCGAGACTGTGCAAGGAAAACCATACCGACGTCATCCTCGCCGTCGGCGGCGGCTCGGTCCTCGACTGCTCGAAGGCGATCTCCGTCTGCGCGAAGTACGACGGAGAGGGCTGGGATCTGATCTCCGGCAAGGTGCGCGCCGAGGCTTCCATCCCCGTCGTGGATGTCATCACGCTCGCGGCGACCGGCAGCGAATACGACTGCGGCTGCGTGATCTCCCACACCGCGCTCTGCGATAAGCGCGGATATCTGGACGATCTGCTCTTTCCCGCCGCTTCGTTCCTCGATCCGGAATACACGTTCAGCGTTTCCCGCTGGCAGACCGCCTGCGGGACGGCGGACGCGGTCAATCACGTGCTGGAGCAGTTCTTCGCCAGCCCGCACTCGACCTTCAACGACGGCATGATGATCTCCGCGCTCCGCTCGCTCATGGAGAACGTCCCGACCGCGCTGGAGCATCCGGACGATTACGGCGCGCGGAGCGAGCTGATGTACGTCTGCACGCTGGCGTGCAACGGCATCCTCGCCAACGGAGCAGGCAGCTCCGGCTGGCCGATGCATTCGATCGAGCACGCGCTCAGCGCGTATTTCGACATCACGCACGGGGCGGGGCTCGCCGTCATCACGCCGCGCTGGATGAAGGAGATCCTCTCGCCGCGGACGGCGGAGCGCTTCGTCACGCTCGGCACAGAGCTTTTCGGATTCGATAAGAATATTCCCGATGCCGAGACGGCGAATAAGGTGATCGATGCCTTTTACGCTTTCTTTGAATCCATCGGCATCCCGATGCATCTCGCGCAGCTCGGCGTCACGGCGGACAAGATCGGGGAGATGGCGGATCATATCCTGAAGAAAGACAGTACGGAGAACGAATGGATGTACGTTTCGCTGGATAAGGACGCCCTGGTCCGCATCCTGACGGCGAGCATGTGAGATCCCGCCCGGCGTCCACCGCCCGCGGAAGACCGGCGCCGGCGCGATGACGGCGCCCATCCCGCGTCTGGGGGGAGGATCCTCCGGCTTTTTCCGTCCGATAATGGATTTTCCGTTGCACGCCGCGGGGACGCGGTCAAGTCTTTACAAACGGCGGCGGGAGGCGTATAATATATCCCGTCATCACACAGGAAAGAGGGATACCGTATGATCTTGAGTGAGAAAACGCGAGCCGCCGCCGCCGAGGCGGAGCGGCGGCTCGCCGGGCTGTTTTCCGCCATCGACGAGACGGCGCGCGCCGGGACCGAGCGCGTCCTCGACGTGTTCCGGAAGGAGCGCGTCAGCGAATCCATGTTCATGCCCACGACGGGCTACGGCTACGGGGACGTCGGCCGCGACGCCATCGACCGCATCGTCGCGGGCGTCTTCGGCGCGGAGGCGGGATTCATGCGCCCCGCCCTCATCAGCGGGACGCACGCTTTGACCGTCGGGCTCTTCGGGCTGCTCCGTCCCGGCGACGTGCTGCTCTCCGTGACCGGCGCGCCGTACGACACGCTCCGTCCCGTCATCGGCATGGACGGCGCTGACGGCTCCGGCTCGCTCGCCGATTTCGGCGTCCGGTACGCGGAGGTGCCCTTCGCGCCCGGCGGCGGCTTCGACTGGGATGGGATCGCCGCGGCGCTGCGCGGGGAGGGCGAGCGGGTGCGCGTCGTGTATTTCCAGCGCTCGAAAGGGTATCTGGACCGCCCGACGCTGCGCGTTTCCGAGATCGCCGAGGCGATCCGCTTCGTGCGCGCGCACGCGAAAAACGCGCCGTTTTTCGTCGTGGACAACTGCTACGGCGAATTTACCGAGGAAACGGAGCCCTGCGCCGTCGGCGCCGATCTCATCATCGGTTCGCTCATCAAGAATCCGGGCGGCGGCATGGCGGACGTCGGCGGATATCTCTGCGGCACGCGGCGCGCCGCGGAGCTGGCGGGGAACCGTCTCTGCTGTCCGGGCGTCGGGCTCGACGCCGGCGCCTCCCTCGGCCAGAACCGCAATATGCTCCGCGGGCTTTTTTACGCGCCGCACACCGTCGCGCAGGCGCTCAAAACGGCGCATCTCGCCGCGTATCTCTTCGCCGAGGCGGGATTTTCCGTCAATCCCGGCCCGTTCGAGCGGCGGTCCGACATCATCCAGACCGTGTCGCTCGGCTCGCCCGAGCTGCTCTGCCGCTTCTGCGAGGGGATCCAGTCCGCTTCGCCCGTCGACGCGCACGTCCGTCCGGTCCCGTCTCCGATGCCCGGCTACGCGGACGAGGTCATCATGGCGGCCGGCGCCTTCGTCGGCGGCGCTTCCATCGAGCTTTCCGCCGACGCGCCGCTCCGCCCGCCGTATACGGTCTTTCTGCAGGGCGGACTGACCTACGAAAGCGGCCGCCTCGGCGTCATGCGGGCGTACGAATCCGTCATGGACGCCGTCGGCGCGCAAAAGAACGGGAAATGATGAACAAACGATAAATTTTCACGGGCTTTTGCAAAAAATGCTGGCTATTTCTTCCGCTGCGTGTTATAATGTATGGTGCGGTCGGCGGCGACGCCGCCGGACGCGCGGAAAGACGTTGTGAAAAATATTTTTTTGGAGGATCTTATGGCAAAGAAATTTGTGTACCTCTTCACCGAAGGCGACGCCACCATGCGCGAGCTCCTCGGCGGCAAGGGTGCGAACCTCGCGGAAATGACCAATATCGGTCTTCCCGTTCCTCAGGGCTTCACGATCACGACGGAGGCCTGCACGCAGTACTATGAGGACGGCCGCCGCATCAACGACGAGATCATGGCGGAGATCATGCGGTACGTCGCGAAGATGGAGGAGATCAACGGCAAGAAGTTCGGCGATCTCAAGAATCCGCTCCTCGTTTCCGTCCGTTCCGGCGCGCGCGCTTCCATGCCCGGCATGATGGACACCATCCTCAACCTCGGTCTGAACGAC
>JAEEGL010257452.1_pt1 | contig 28367 bp, 25 predicted proteins | sample 9134231 | NCBI WGS metagenome assembly JAEEGL01 (sample SAMN16246548, study PRJNA631951) | gut metagenome | biome: gut microbiome; feature: rumen; material: fiber-attached | host: Bos | place: Iran: Karaj | collected 2018-10
AGTAAAGCCGTAATAACTAAATGAATTAATCTAAAATGCTTAATCAAAAAAGCATAAGGCCTTCTTAGTACCATACACTCCACCTCTATTATAATTTTAACATCAATTTTCTTTTTTGTACACCATTAACTGTTCCGGTTGTAAATATATTTTTTTATTCTGTTCAATAAATTCATCCATATTAGCACCCAGTCCATCTACTACTCCATCTAACGTATCTCCCATCACACTAACATAAATTTTCATTCCACGTTTAGGAATTAATAGAACCTGTTCTGGATATATATAATCATCGACATTTAACCCATTAAGAATAGCTATTACTTTAGGATCAATTCCATTATTCATAGCAATCTTATATAAAGTATCTCCTTTACTAATTTTATAATAATCAAAAATACCTCTATTGTTCATATCTTCCTCCCCTAATAAGATATGTCAAAAGAAAAAAAATGATATTTATTTCAAATATCATTTCTCATTTTTCTTTTCTCTTTCTCTTCTTGCTAACTCTTTTTTCTGTTTAAGCATTATTTCTGTTATATTAGTTTCAATTTCATTAAGAGCTGCTGGATCAATATTAGTAATCTTGATAACCTCTTTAATCGTATCAATAACAACGGTTCCAAATATCATACCCTTATTAACTGTTAAGTCATTATACATATCTGGCGTAATTGATTTAAAGAAATATCCAAATACTAGTCTCTTCGTAGCCACCATTATACGTTTATCCGTAAGGGCTACAATATTAGTATTAACAATATCAAGTGGGCTATCATTCTTTTGCCCAGCAAATACATATAGTATCTTTTCTCCAGGATTCATATGTTCCTGAATTACTTCTGAATGTTGTCTAAGTCTCCACGCTATCGTAAGTGGATACTTATTTTTAAATTTTCTAACTAACTTATAACAATTTTCCATTTTTATTCTCCATATACAACTTTATCTTTTAAAAATGCTAATACTGAATCTTTTTCAACATAACCGCCAATTGAATCGACAATCCTATCACCAACCATAAATAAAGTTGTTGGGGTACCCCATTGATTCTTCTTTAAATATTTATTTGTCGTAGATAGTTTAGTATATTCATCATTAGTTAAGTTGTCAGTATTAATATAAGTAATTGCTATTTTCTTTTCCTTAGCAACTTCCTCCATTATTGGCATATACATTTGACAATATGAGCATCCAGTTCTTTCAATAACCACTATAAAAGGTTTATTATTTTTAACCATATCCTCATATTCATCATATGTAATCTCATTTAAACCAACTTCACCAGTTAGTTCAAGCGGAAAAACAATTTCACTTTCTGCCTTAGTTCCTTTATTAGATAGTACTCCTACAAGTACCACTACAAGTACCAACCCAATCAAAATAAAATCTGTTTTTTTCATAAAACCTCCATTTGACTACTATTATACACTATTTTTAAGATAAGTCAAATTAGTAAAATACATTCTTTAAATATAACCCACATGCTGGAGCCGTTTTTCCAGCAAATGTTCTATCTTCATGCTTAAATATATCCATTATTTCTTCAGGACTACGTTTGCCTTCTCCCACTTCAATTAAAAGGCCTACCATATTTCTAACCATATATCTAAGAAATCCTGTTCCTACAAAAGAAATTGTAATTTTATTTAAGTCTTTAAGATCTCTATCAATACTAGTAACACTAATCTTTCTAACATAATCAGTTATCTCAGGATTAGCCTTTGTAAAAGATTTAAAATTATGTTCCCCTTCAAAATATTTTAAAGCCCTCTCCATAGCATTAATATCTAATCTATGACAATATTGATATATATAATTTCTTTCAATTGGATTATATTCTCCCATATTAATTTTATATATATATTCTTTACCAATAACATTAAATCTAGCATGAAATTCATCATCGACTTTTTCTATTTTTTTAACATATATATCATCAGGAAGTAAAGAATTAAGAGCCTTAAATAGTTTTTCTTCAGTAATTTTTACATCAAGTTCAAAATGAGCCTTTTGCGATAAAGCATGAACTCCCGCATCAGTTCTTCCAGAAGCCACAATACTAACTGCTTTTCCCCCATTAATTTCCTTTAAAGCAGTTTCAATAGTTTCCTGTACTGTTCTAACTTTAGGTTGCTTCTGATAACCATAAAAATTACTTCCATCATAACTAAAAGTCATAAAATATTTCATTATATCACCCACTTCAATTATATCATAAATACAAATTAAAAATAATATAGCAAAAAGATATCACACTTCTATTTTTATACGTATAAGGTAGTTACAACAAAAATCGCTAAACAGTTAATTTAACCATAACATCTCTTGTAAAATAAATAATAACAACCAAATATCCAATAATTAAAAGGCCATTATAACTAGTATTAATGCCAAACAAATAGCTAAAATAAGTAATAATAGATACAAGTACCACTGATAATACTATGCTCAAATTCTCTCTATAAATGATAAAGTATAATACCCCAATAATTTCACCTAGATATAGGTAGCGTTCATGCATACATGGAAGAAAAAATGTAACAACTACTATAAACCAAAAAGTCAAAGAAAGTATCTTCTTATTATCCAGTTTTACCTTTTTATAGACAATATATATAAGCATCATAAAACAAATAAACAACGTGAAATATACTGCTCCCTTATATAATATCAAGCCATCACCAGTAATTAATCCATATATATTTAAAAAATTCAAAGATATAGAATTTTCATATACACCAATCTGATTAAAATATATTGTCATAGTATCAATTATACTCATTCCTGCAATAATGCCAGGTAAACACATTATTAAATTAACTATTGGTATTATCAAAAAATAGAATATAGAATATTTCTTGTTTATAACATAATAAATAATAAAAATTGGAATAATAAATATAAATTGTAGTTTTAAAGCAAACGATACTCCAAGCATAATAAATGAAGTGATATATTTTTCCTTAATCAAGAATAACAGTGCTAAAACGGCAAACATTGTATATCCAGAATCGCATTGCCCCCATACTGAACTATTCATAATAACTTGCGGTAAGAACAAAATGAAGGCATACGTCACGAAAAAATACAGTTCTTTATTACTTTTAACAATCTCTTTAACAAGAAATGCTGACGATAGTGCCAAGCCAAAATCAAACAAAATTGAAACTATTTTAATCATATACAAAGCATTAAATGGTAAATAAGTCAAAATAGCTAGTATTGTCATATAGGGAACATTATAGTTCCCTATATAATCCTTTAACGCCAATAATCCACCATTTTCCTTTAAAAAGTTAAACCATGGTTCCAAAAAAACTACAAAGTCCCTTGATTTAAAAGATAATGCACTATATCGTATTAACAATGCAAAAATTGTAACAAAAGAATATCCAATTATTAAATAATTATTCTTAAAAAATTCTATTAATTTTTCTTCTTTTTTAAACATGCTCTTTCCCCCCTACACTACATACTTGAATAATGGATATAAATAATAATATAGAAATACCAAAATACCAAGTACCATAAATGCATAATAACTAATATTTAATACTAATTTATTAGGTATTATCTTCTTCCTTATTATCAGTAATAAAACGCCAATAATACTAAGTATTACACCTAGTTTAAATAATGGTTGACTATATTTAACACTAATAACATTTTCTCCATCATTAAGTTTAATAGATATAAAATTATTTAAATAATTATATGTATCAACCAATTTACCATTATTATATACCTTAATTCCTTTAATATTATTTATTGGTAAATACAAATACTTATTTTTATTTCCTTCTACATAGTATTTATTATTTTTATATACAACTGGACTCTCTAAATTTTCTATATCACTTTTTTTAATAAATCCTAACTTAAAGTAAGCACTTCCAACACTGTTAAAATAGAAAGTAATTTGTGCATCTTTTTCATAATAGCCAAGTAATTTAATACAATTATCCAAGTCATAGATATATTCATCATCTATCTTAACAAAACTAATATTACCAGGAGTATAATTATCCAAATATAAATATCCAGGTTCTAATACTTTATAGGTAATAACATTATTCTTATTATCCAAATTATATGTTTTCATATCAATAATGTTTTCATCTGTATCAAATAAACTTTGATATATCTTATTTTGATATTCAAATATTCCAGTATATTTAATATCATCTAATTTATTAAATACAACCCCATTATTATTACTATAGTTATATTTATACAATTTCTTAAATCCATAATCACTAATTAATCCATACATATCATCATTATTCTTATTACCAAAAACAAAAACATTTCTAATATTAAATAACCAGTCACTAAATATAGTTCCACCGGCACCATACACCTCATATCCGTGCGTATAATAACCCATATTAGAGTAAGTCATAAGTACATGTTCAGGTAGCATATGTACCCAATTATCTAAAGTATCTATATCCATAATATACCCATAATAAGTACTAACATTCTTATATTCAGCTCTATATCTTCCATCGTGAACTAATTCCATACTTTTATACATATCCTGAGCATTTCTACCAACATTATATGCCCCATTATAAAATATTGTCCATGAACTAAATATACCTACCGCATATACACTAGTAATTCCTAAAAGTATATATTTAACATTTCTATTCTTTATAAGCAATCCAAGTATATACATTAAAAATACTAATAAAACAATTACAATCAAAATAAAGTATTTTCTGCCATCAATTCTAAGTAATACATCATTACTAATAATACTACTCCTATTATTATTATTAATAACAATACCCATTACTCCAAATAAAATCGCAAATGTTACACAAGCAATATCACTAATACTAAATTCTTTTATCTTTTTATCTTTAATATACTTACTAATATAATAAAGCCCCATATCCATCATAATAAATGTCGTAATAAAACCATATCGATATGGAAAACTCCAATAACTTCCTCCATGAATTAAAGCATTAATCGGATCAATTAATATTGGCATAAGATATAAAACTAATAAAAGCAAATATCCAAATACCATATTTTTATTATTTCTAAATTTAGATATTAATTTAACACTTAAAATAATAAATAATGGACTTACTAGTACATACATACTCTTCATCGTAATATTACTAAGTATTCCTGTACTAAAATCAATATTATATCTTCCAGATATAAACATCTGAAATAAGAAAGGCAAACTACTAAAACATGATATAAGTAATGCTATAACCGTCCCCTTACCTAATTTAAATATTATCTCTTTATTATTCTTTTTATCAATTATAAATAATCTAATAAAGGAATAAATAATTATAAATATAAGTACAAAATAACTAAAATAGAATGTAATAATAAACATTAAAGCCAAAACTATAATATATCCAAGATCATTCTCATTATTAAGTAATTTATCCAAATAAAGAGCTAATAAAGGAAATAATATAACAATATCTAACCACATTTGATTAAAATAATTAAATAATATAAATCCATTAAAAGTATAAAGTATACTAAAGATAATCTTATATAATTCATGAATTTTATTATATTTTTTATCAATATATATATAACTAGTAACAGCAATTAAACATATTTTAATCATTATAAATACATTAAAGAAATATATAATATTATCCCTTTTAACAAAATATAATAATAAATTAAGTGGACTATATAAACTTCCTTGTATCATAAGTGAAGCATATATAGAATTACCTAGCCCAATATCACTATAAAATATATTACCACCATGATGTAAAAAATCCCATATCTTATATAAAGTTGGTATATATATATAATCCGTATCTATATGTGTAATTGGATCACTTCCAAACGGATATAATCCGTTACAAAAAAAGATAACACTAAATATTGCCAAACAAATTATAAATGGTATTATATATTTTATTTTTTCTTTCATAACATCACCGCATATGCAAAACAGATGCTAAAAATAGCATCTGTTTCGTTATCTTATTTTTTATTTCTTCTCTAATTCACTATTTTTTGAAAAATACCAAACAGAATATACAATAGCAAATATTCCAATAATCCAAGCAATAATTATTGCTGTACCACCAGTAGGTGGATTAACAACAGGAGTACTAGTTGAAGTAGATGTAGATGGAATTGAACACATTGAAGAATCAACGATTCCACATTCAGTTCCCTTAGTTATTGTCGCAGCTTCACTAGCGCTCTTAGCCTTCGTATACATATAACTATTACTTGATAACTTACATCTATAACAGTTAGTCGTAGGTGTAGTTGGTTCAGGTTCTACTGGTGTTCCACCATCACATTTCTGCATACTTTGTGTTGAATCAACTTGACAAGATGTAACATCCGAATTAATTGCTTTTGCAGCAGTTAATGCCTTACTTGAACTTGTAGAGACAACATATATTCCTGTAGTATCGGTAATCTTACAATAATAACATTTATCAGTTTCTGGATCACTACCGCCACCAGTTGGAGGATCTTCACCTGGAGGGTTAGCACAATAACTATCAGAAACAGTCGTACAATTGCTTCCGCCAGTTACAACCGCTGCATTAGCAGCACTAACAGTTGTAACATATTTATCACCACTGCTTGTACTACATTTATAACATTTGTTAGTTTCTCCACTACCACTCTTACAAGTATAACTATAGCAGCCATCACTATCAGGTGTATCACAACCAGTATAATTTCCTACTCCACACTGTTCTACTGCATAAGTTGTACAATTACTCTTCTTGTTACCATATACACACATTTTTTCACCACATGAGCATTCTTTGTAACAGTTACTACCAGATAGTCTAGCTCCGGCACGCGTACAACAATAAGCTGCATCAGCCCCATTAGCCGCTGTTACACTGAACGTTACCCCACAAGTATTACTTGAAGAATTAAATTGTGTAACTGATGGGCCATAAGTACATCCAACCGTAGTATTACAAGTATAGCCAATTGTACTTCCAGAAGTACATCCACTCCAATTTCCTACTCCACAATATATATTAGCATTATCACGGCAAATCGCATTATTAGTTTCAGTGGCATCCATCTTGCTACCATCTTCATTCTTACAAATGAATCCGGCACCATTACAAGTATTACAGCCAGTATATCCATATGTACAAGTTGCCCCAGCCTTTACCGTACAACCATAATTTAATTTTTCACATGAAACTGAGTCATCATCCCAGCATCGACCAAACTCCCATGATTTACCAGCATCAAGACATGTTTGCATTGCACTGCTAACATAACATGTACAGTTATTTAAATAAACACCTGCTTGACCGTTTTCATAACAAACTTTACCAGCTTTATCATTGCAAGCGCCTTCAACGCCAGAACCACTTACCTTACATGTACAATCATCTTGAATGATACCAGACTGACCATTTATCATACAAGAGCCACCCGCCAAATTCTTACAATCAGGAGTAGATGAAGTACACTGAGAAGCACCAGCTGAACTTGATGTACCAGATGGACACGGATAGCATGTATTGTCATTGGCTGGGCTATAAGTTCCAGCAGCACAATTTGAACATCCTGATGAAGCAGAAGAATCAGCTCCCTGTCCTGCTCCACATTTCGTTGGTGTAGTTGGTGTTGTAGAACCAGACGTACATGTATAAGTATAACAACCATTTTCATCTCCACCATTACATCCTGTATATCCATTAGGACAAGCAGCAGTTGCTGCTGATGTACAACCTGATTTGGTTGGGCCACCATTTGTAGCACAAGTTGAAGTCGTCGCTACCTTTGTACAAGTTTGTCCATCGCCAGTATATCCAGAATCACATACACAAGTAGTTCCACTAACATTAACATGAGCATGTTCGCCACATGTTGGAGTTGTTGAAACCTTCGTACAAGTATAACCATCGCCAGTATAGCCGGAACTACATCTACATACAGTGCCTGTAAAATACGCATTTGCACCGCAAGTTGGTGCAGTTGGTGTAGTTGGTGTTGTAGACTCTTTTGTACAAGTATATCCATCGCCAGTATAGCCGGAACTACATCTACATACAGTGCCTGTAAAATACGCATTTGCACCGCAAGTTGGTGCAGTTGGTGTAGTATTTCCACTATTGTTATTGTTGTGTTCCTCTTGGCTAACATTTGGATCACTACCACCACAAGCTTCTGTATTTGGATACATGGCACAATAAGCGTCCATTAAATTATTAGCACTATAAGTTCCTCTCATATTTAGACTTACTGTTGTTATAACTGCTACAATCAAAACCGCCATACAGCCAATTACTGTAAGAAGTAAATTTGATTGATTTTTCAAATTATCATCTTTTATTTCTTTTTTAGTTTCTTTTTTATTAGTTTTTTTCATATTTTATACTCCTTCCTCATAAGTCATATTTAAGAAATTAGTTGTAAAAGATGTTAATAATAAACCTCTTAATTCTTTATCTTTAATTGGATTTAATATCGTATCTTTATTTTTTTCGATTTTTTCAAAGAATAAATATTCACTGGTGGGTACATCATCATCTAATACCTTTACTCCTAAATAATAAGTCACATTATCTAGAACTGTTTCCTCCAGAATTAAATATTCTTGATTATTTTTAAATTTAACTATCTTATCAACCATCTTACTTGCCTCTTCCTTTACCCAAGCTCTCAGTCTTTTCTTTTTTCTCTTTTCCTACCTCTTTAAGTAGATAATCAGCAAATTGACCTACAATAGGTTCAGAAAGCATGTGAGTTTCACAAAATTTTCTAAATCCTTTATCGGATTTTTCATATTCTTTATATAATTTAGCTAACATGGCTTTATTTTCTTTATCACGTTTTTCCTTCATACCCTGTAAATATTCTTTTGATGGTGTCAAATTACCTAAGCCTTTAATCTTATTAACGATATCTGTAACAATTTTAGGCTTTCCTTCACCATTTATTACCACACTTTTAAGTAGCGTCTGTAATGCTTTAGCTCTAGTTACTTCATTACCCAGACTGTCATATAATTTTCCATCTTTACCACGTTTAATATCTGTTTTCTTAAACAAAATACTATTTATCTTATTCATTAACGGATAAGTGCCAGCCAAAGTCATGTTACCAGCTATAATTGCTGGTATAATGAATGGTCCTAACCCAGGATTAAGAAGTACTAATGTTGCTAATGCCGAAGATATAAGTACTGCTTTACCATAATATTTATAAGCCTTACTACCATCTCTTACTTCAGAAACCGTATATTCTTCATCCACCGGTCCACTACTAGGCTTTGGTGGTGGAGACTCTTCTACTTTAGCAGTAGTATCTTCTTTTTTCTCTTCTGGTATTTCAATTTTTTTATGTTCTAATATTACACTTATTTGATTTCTTATTCTAACCAAATAATTATATAAGTTATCATTTAAAGTCTTATCTTTCTTCACATTTTCAGGAAGTGTTTTAAACAACTCTTCAAGGTTTTTATATTCTTCATTAATCTCTTTTAACTTTTCATCAGATAACTCTTCATTATTAATTTTAAGTTTACTATAATAATCTTCTAATTCATTCAAAAATAAATCTAGTTTTTCCTTTAAATTATAATATTCAGGATTATCTTTATTATTATTTTTCTTACTCAAATTATCTTTTAATAAATTAACTTTTTGATTAAGATCATTAATCCTCTCATAATGGATACCATTCTTATCAAGACGACTTAAATGTTCTAATTGATATATTAAGAAGAAGATATCATTTCTAACAGATACTTTCGTATATTTACTATCATTACCTATCTTATTTATATATTCTTCTAATTTAGGTATTTGGTATTCTTCAATATAATCTAATTCCAATTGAACGCTATCTTTTTCAGAATGAATACCAAGTTTTTCTACTATTTTACCTAATTTACCAAGAAAATCATCAAGTTTAGCAAAATCAATTACTAATTTATCTTGATAATTATTAATATCTCTTAAATAATATTCAGGAAGTTTAATTCCGGTAAATAAATCTAATTTTTCAGTATTATTCTCTTGCTTACTAATTACATCACGTATAACTTCATACATATAATTAATATCGAATACATACTTATTATGAAAATATGTAAGTATTTTCTTAGACTTTAATATTATATCTTTATATGTAGTTTCTTCTTTTCTTATTGAAGATAATTCTTCTTTGGTATATATTTCTGGATTACTTTTAATTTCTTTGCAAAGTTTAATATAATCTTTAATTTTAATTTCTAAATTACCGATAGCTATTAAACATTCATTAGTAATTATCCCTGTATTAAATTCGTTACTTAAAACACGTATATCGCTATCCATGTCATTAACCATATTTTTATACAGTTCAAGTTTATTTCCTTCCATATTTATACCTCCGAAAGTTCTACCTTATCCAAATCCTCTACAATTTCAAGTTCAGCTTCAAGTAAATTTTTAACTCTTTCTTTATATATTTTTACATTTTTTTCTAATATCATATTGGTGTGTTTTATCTTTTCAGCATCCACTAATGCTTCATGAACAATACTGTTAGCATTAGTTTTAGCTTCATCGACAATCATCTTAGCTTCTTCACGAGCCATTTCTTTTATCTTATCGCCCGCTTCTTGAATAGCTAATACAGCTTTTTCTAATTGTGGATTATTATTCCCACTATTTTTTTCAAGTTTTTCAATCTTCGTTGCAAGTGCTGCATTTTCACTATTAAGTTTTTCCATTCTAGCAATGACTATATCGATAAATCTATTTACTTCATCTATATCGTAACCATTATTTACGATACTAAATCTTTTCATAACATCACCATTTAATCTTCATTATCATCAGTCTTTTTAGAACCATCTTCATCAGTTATTGATCCTTCAACATTGACATTCTTTGGTGTACAAAGGAAAATGCCAACCCCTATTTTTTGTAAATCTCCACCTATGGCATATACCGTACCACTTAAAAAGTCAATAATACGTTTTGCCTGTTCTGAAGTTACTCTCTTCATATTAACAACAACTGTATTTCTTTTCTTTAAATGATCAGCTATTTGTCCACTTTCTGAAAAAGCTCTTGGCTCAAGCAAAATCATCTTACCACTATCTTGTGGCATAGGCACTGCTTCTGCCGTATAATAAGAATCTTCAGTAGTTTCCTCATCATTAATTATTTCTTTAATTTTTCTTCCAAAGGCCATAATAAAATACCTCCTATATTCTATATAACACAATTTTATCATAATAAAAAAAATAATTCAACAGATTTATATCATTTTTCTTATTTTCCTTTCTGTCAAATTTTTGTCAAATTTAAAAAAATAATCATAATAAGAAGTAATTCCGTATATCTAATCGTAATAACTATTAATGAGGGAGTAATAATGTCCTTAAAAAAATAATAAGAAAGAAGGAATAATTAATGAAAACAATTAATAATAATGAAACAGTAATAAATGACATTTACAATCAAATATCAGAAATCATTATTAATAATAAAAATAAAATAATTTATGAAATAAATAATACCCTGGTCAAAACTAACTTTATGATTGGTAAAATTATCGTAGAAAATGAACAAAATGGTAATATACGAGCAGAATATGGAAAGGAAATACTAATGAACTTATCAAAATAATTAACCAATAAGTTTGGAAGTGGCTTTAGTAGAAGCGGTCTTCAAAACATGAGGCTATTTTATGATAAATATAAAAATTGCCAACCACTGGCTGGCAATTTAAGTTGGAGTCATTATTGTTACCTAATTTATATTGAAGATGATGATGAAAGAAGATTTTATGAAAATGAATGTATTAATTCTAAATGGTCTAAAAGGGAATTAAAAAGGCAAATAGATTCATCATTATTTCAAAGATTATTACTTTCAGAAGGAAACGCAAATAAACAAAAAGTATTAGAATTAGCAAAAGAGGGGCAAACCATTAATAATCCAAAAGATATACTAAAAGAACCCTATGTATTTGAATTTTTAGGCATAAAAGAAAATAAACCACTTTTAGAAGCAGAGTTAGAAAAGAATTTAATAAACCATTTATCTTCCTTTCTATTGGAACTAGGTAAAGGATTCATGTATGTTGGTAATCAAATTAGAATTACATTAGATAGTAATACTCACTACTACATTGATTTAGTATTCTACAATAAAATACTAAAATCTTATGTATTAATAGACTTAAAAATGGATGATATGAAACCTGAATATGTAGGACAAATGAATATGTATATTAATTACTATAATAAAGAAATAAAAGAGGACTTTGATAATAAAACAATTGGAATCATACTTTGCACTAGTAAAAAAGGCATAACTATGGAATATGCATTAGGTGGACTATCAAATAATATATTTGCATCTACTTATACATACTATATCCCAAACAAAGATGAATTAATAAATGAAGTAGAAAAAGTATTAAATAATACAAAAGAGACTATTTTTTAATAGCCTCTAATTTATTAATTTTTATTCCCTTATTAAAGAATTTTCTCTCATATTCAGTCATTATATTACTATCATCTAAACAATCCAAATTATTTGTTTTATAAGTAATCTCATATCCATATTCAGTTAAACTTTCTAATGAATAATCAAATAATTTAATATTATCTGTTTTCATAACAATTATTTTATTATTTCTAAATATTGTATCATATATACTTAAAAAATTACTACTTGTAAGTCTTCTCTTGGCATGCCTATCCTTTGGCCAAGGATCCGAAAAATTTAAATATATTAAATCTACTTCGTTCAAAAAAATATCTTCTAATTTTCTTGCATCTATTCTTACTATCTTTAAATTATTAAGTTCTAATTCATTTGATTTCTGAATAGCTCTAACAATAACACTATCATATTTTTCAATTCCAATAAAATTAATATCAGGGTATCTTTTAGCATTTTCAATAATAAAATCCCCTTTACCCATACCTATTTCTATGTATATTGGATTATCATTATTAAAATATTTATTCCAAGAACCTTTATGTTCTATTGGATTATCAACATAATATTTTCCTTTAACAATAATTTCATTAGCACCTTTAACATTCTTAAGCCTCATACTTCTTTCACCTTGCAAATATTATATCATATAAATCAAAAGAAGATACCAAAGTATCTTCATTATTTTAATTAAATATTCTTATAATATCATTGAATGTTACATAGATAAGTAATCCAATAATAAGCATAAAGCCTATTGAATGAATAATATTTTCTACTCTCTTAGATACTGGTCTCTTAAATAATTTTTCAATTATTAAGAATAGAATTCTGCCACCATCAAATGCTGGGAATGGTAATAGATTAATAACTCCCACATTTATTGATAGATAAGCCACCAAATTTAATACTGCTTCTAATCCTTGCTTAGCTTGAGAATCCACTATTGAATAAATCCCAACTGGTCCAGATAATTGATTAACTCCAACTTTACCAGTAAATAAATATTTCAAAGTTTCAAACATACTACCAAATAGAGATATTGTTTTCTTAAAAGCATAACCAATTGATTTAAAGAATCCTCTTTCTTTAACATAATCTGTAGCAATACCAAATTTATAACTCTTATTCCCTTCTTCATCAGTTACTTCAATTGGGCTAACTTGATAATTAACAATTTCACCAGTTGCTTTTCTTATTTCAAAATTAACAGCTTCTCCTTTATTAGTTTGCAATTTAATTAAACCTTTATCCCAAGTTTTAATTTTTTCTCCATCAATTGATAATATTAAGTCTCCCTTTTCAATACCTGCTGCATATGCTGGATAATCCGGAGCTACATTTCCAATCAATGGTTCCATAGATACTGCGCCATAAATAAAGGCGCTGATTAATAAAACCGCAAAAGCAAACAAGAAATTATTAAATGGTCCCGCAAATAGAACTAAAAACCTCTGTAGAAAACTCTTATTGCACATTTGTCTATTTTTAGGAACTTTATTATCTTCGACATCTTCTCCAGCAATCATAACATATCCGCCAAGTGGTATCGCTCTAACGCAAAATTCTGTTTCACCACCCTTTTTCTTTTTGCCGAAAATCTTTTTACCCATACCAATTGAAAATTCATAAACATATATATTAGCCATCTTAGCAAATATAAAATGTCCAAATTCATGAATAGCTACGATTGATCCAAGTATTAAAATAAACCATATAAGTGATAACATAATTTCCTCCTTAAAATAAACTAAGTATTAATGATAAACCAAGTGATACATATATCACACTATCAAATCTATCTAATACTCCACCATGTCCTGGTATTAAATTTGAATAATCTTTCTTCTCAAAATAACGTTTTATACTACTGAAAAGTAAATCACCCATTTCAGATAAAATTGTCAGTACTAACGATAATACAATTACCTGAAATATTGTTACTCCTCCGACCATGTTGTAGTAGTATACACTACCAATAACTGTTCCCATAACAGTACCAACAACCGATCCTTCAATTGTCTTTTTAGGTGATATTTCAGTTAATTTATGTCTTCCTATTAAAGAGCCCCCTATATAAGCATATGTATCTGTTATAAAAGCAATTATAAAAATATAGATACACTTAACGATATTAGAATCTCTTAAAGAAATAATATTACCAAACGATAATCCTAAGAAATAAACAATTCCCATAACATACATTGCATCATTAATATTATACTTCTTATTATCATTAAAAAATATTATTGGTAAACTAAGCATTAATAATGGTAATAAAATTGTTACATTTAAATTTATCTTATAAAAAATATTATTAAGCGTTATTACCGTCAAACTTATAAGTCCCAGTACTCTAATAACTTCAAGTTCTCTTCTCTTATTATACTTAATATCAAAAAATTCATTAAATCCTAATATAGCAATAATTAATATCATTACTCCAAATACTCTGCTGCTAATTACTAACCCAGCAATAAGTATTGCCAAAAGAATTATTGCACTTATTGTTCTCTGTTTCATATAATCACACTCTAAAATAATTATACAAGAAAAAAAACAAATAGACAACTATTTGTTTATACATTTTTTACTTCTTCTCCCTTACTACATCTATTACCCCAGCAATCAATCATTTTATTATTTTTATATACCGCAACAATTTCACAATTATTACTGCATCTTCCACATTCTACTATCTTTGTTTCAATACTTACCTTATCCATATCAAAATTAAATATCTTCTTTTCCCCGCTTTCCCTAGCCATTATGGCTATTCCAATTGCCCCCATTAAATGTGAATTCTTATTAACAATTATCTTCTCACCAGTTATATCTTCAAACGCTCTTACTACTGCTGCATTTTTGCTTACCCCTCCATTAAAAACAATCGGTCCTTGTATCTTTTTACCTTTTGCTACATTATTAATATAATTCGTAGCAATAGCCCGACACACTCCCGCTAAAATATCTTCTTTTTTGTATCCAGCCTGTATTTTATGAATCAAATCAGTTTCCGCAAATACCGTACATCTTGCCGCAATATTTATTTTATTTTTACTAGTAAAAGCGACATTAGCTACATCCTCAATTGCCACATTTAATCTTTTAGCAAGCGAACTAATAAAAGCTCCTGTTCCAGCCGCACATAATGTATTCATAGCATAGTCAGTTACAACTCCGTTATTAATAAGAGTTATTTTGGAATCTTGTCCGCCAATTTCAAAAATAGTTCTAACTTTTGGATATAACTTAATTGTTCCAACAGCATGAGCTGTTATCTCATTTTTTATTGTTACTGCATCTAACATTAAGCCAATTAGCTTTCTAGCAGATCCTGTCGTTCCAACCGCTACCACTTGATAATTATCTAAATCTATTCCACTTTTCATATTATTAATAACATTATTAACTGCTTTAATTGGATTCCCTTCGGTATAAATATAAGAACTTGCTAAAATATTATCATATTCATCAATAATAACTCCCTTTGTTGAAACCGAACCGATATCGATTCCCATATATAATTTATTCATTCTATCACCTAAAAAAAAGTATATGTCTATATCAATAAAAAAAATGTCGATTTACCGACATTTTAATTATTTATTTTTTAACCAATTTGGTCCATCAACTATTCTATTGGTTAACATTGCTGAAGCACTATCGCCAACAACATTTAAGACCGTTGCTGGAGAATCAATGATGGTCGCAATAATAGTAAGAATTGGTAACGCTGCTACCGGATAGCCTAGCATCGTAATTATTAACATTTCAGATATCGTTCCCCCGCCAATTGGTACTGCTGTAACAAGTAAGGTAGCAATTAAAGCTATCCCTGTTATTTTTAATAAAGATACATCCCCCGTTCCATTAAATAAGTATATTAAAAACATAATTTTAAATACACTACCAATAACCGATCCATCTTTATGGAAACTTGCTCCAAGCGAAACTGTTGTCTCAGCAATATCATTAGATACGCCAACTTTTTTCGTACATTCAATATTAACCGGAATTGATGCTGCTGAAGAACAAGTTGCCAATGCTGTTAATGTTGAAGGTAAAATATTTTGCCAAAAACGTTTAACACCATATCCACCAGCACTAATATATGCAAATAACGTATATATAGCAAAGTAAAAGAATACTGACGCTCCTAAATAAACCAAGAATGTTTTAAGATATCCAACCGCAATAACGCCCCCAAATGTACCTACCATTACAGCAAAATAGCAACCTAGTCCAATCGGTGCATAATACATAATTATTTTGATAAAATTAATCAAAACATCCGTCGCCGATTCAATGAGCTTATTTACTGGCTCTGCTTTCTCCCCACTCATACTCATAGCAATTCCAACCATTATAGATACGACTATTAAGGCAATCATATTATCTCTCGATAATAATTTCTGAAAATCATTAACTGAAATAGCCTTTACTGTTTTTTCTAATAAATTTAATTCTGTACTAGTTTCTTCTTCTGTATTCATATCTAAACTTTCTCTAATAGCTTCACCATTGGTATTATTAACAAGTTTAAATGAATAAGTACTAACAACCCCTACGGCTACCGCCACAAGTGATGTAAATAAGAATACTAAAAAAGTTGTTATAAGAATCTTGCCAATTCTTTTTGGTTGTCTCATCTTATAAATAGATGATGTAATAGTTAAGAATATTAATGGTACTACCACAATAAGTAACATATTTAAAAATAGATCACCCAGCGGTGCTAGCACAGCTGTCTTTTCCTTAAATATCAATCCTACGATAGCCCCAATAAGTATTCCTACGACCATTATAATTGTTCCCTTATAATTTTTCATTTTTTTCATTTTTCTCACTCCTTACTATAAGTATATCAATTGGTAACTATATTTACCACTAACAGAAATCCACATATATGTTAAAAAATCCACAAAAGTTTTTCAAATAATATTGAATATATCCTTATATAATGCTATTATTATCTAGGTGATATCATGAATAATTATATAAAATTAAATGATAATTATAATCATTTATCTTTAGGAAATCTCTTTAATTTAATAAAAAGTAATGCTAAAAACAAATCATCTGCTATCCAAACAGAAATCTTTTGTATTCTCTTTAATATTGATAATATATCTGATACTACAGTTGGCAATTACTGTACCGGTTACCGTGCCATAGGTAATACTTATAAGCAAATATACTTAACATACCAAAAAAAGTATCATAAAAATAATACCATTCTAATTAATACCATAGGTAATATTATATCAATTATGGATGGTTATCTTTGTGATTATAGCACTATCAAAGAAATTAATGAATCAATATCACTTAAAAAATTAGTTATTGGATTACATAATTTAGCCAAAAATGATATTTATGTACCAACTTCATTAAAAAAAGACCTCTTATCTTATATTGAATCAGGTAACTATTATGAAGCTATTTGTAATATTCTATTCTTCATCATATTAGAAAAAAAGCAACCACTCTATGAATCAGATTTAGTCTTAGAAACTATCGAAGAAATTCTTAATAATACTAATATGTCAGTTAACGATTTAAAAAGATACTTAGAAATAGATTTTAAAGAAGGTATCAATTTCATTCCCTCATTAAAAAAACTTGCTGAAGAAAATAATCCCTATGCTCTCCATGAACTAGGTAACAAAGAATACAATGGGGAAATAACCGGTTATCCAAGATATGAAGAAGCCTTCAAATATCACAAATTAGCTTCTTCATTTAACCACCCTACTTCATATTGGATGTTAGCTCATATGCTCTTTAATAAAAAAATAGGTTCCCTATCAAATGATGATTTAACCGAAGCAACCACTTATTTAGAAAAAGCATTATCATTAGGAAGTATTTCTGCTCTTAACACAATGGGACTATGTTACTTTAATGGTTGGAATAAAGATAAAGAAATAAATTTTGATAAAGCCAAAGAATATTTTTTAAAAGCCGCTGAAAAAGATTATCTATATGCTTATAATAATCTAGGACGTTTATATGAAAATAATAAAGATTATACAAATGCTTTATCATATTACTTAAAAAGTGCCGATAACGAAGAAAGTTGGGCTTGTAATAAAGTAGGTTTATATTATTTTAATGGATTAGGAACACCCAAAGATCTAAAAAAAGCCTTTCATTACTTTACCTTAGGAGCCAACGCCCCAATAAGTAATCGTAATTCCTGGAATATCTATAATTTAATTGTTCTCTTCTACCTAAAAGGAAATGGCCAACTAGGCATCAAAAAAGACATTAATAAATGTCTAGAATTATTAAATAATACCCAACCATTCCATGAAATAAATGAATTATATCTTTACTGTTATTATAATCTATATCTTGAAAATAAAACTAAAGATAATCTAGATAAAGTAAACTATTATTTATCACTATTAAATAACAGCCTAAATAATGAAACCAAAAAGAACATTGAAGAAAATTTAAAAAAGATTTATAACTATCAAATTAAAATTGATTTATAAATCTTTTTATTTACATTCTCCATAAAAAACATAATCATCATTTTCTATTTTAACAAAAGAATTATCATCAAGTTTATTAGTCTTACTTTGTTCATTGATATATCCACCATTTTTAAGTTCATAAACACTTACCTCATTATCATTATCCTCATTAAGTGAAAAATATATTTTTGCGGCATTAACAGCTAATTTTTTTTGTTGTGTACACTCATCATTATCTCTTCGTTCAAGTGATGAAGTAATTGATGAAACAACTATCAAAGATATACTTGATAAAATAACTATTACCGCTAAAAGTTCAATTAGCGTAAATCCTTTTCTATTCATATATATCATCCTCTATTAAAATACTATCACATTTTATTGTATAAGTAAATAATTTTATACATATATTTTATTGGTGATTATCATGAAATATCTAAAAATAATTGGTTTATTTGCCTTATTTTGTTTATCATTTATCTGTACCGATAAAGTAATTGATGTAGCCATCAATCAAGATTCTATTATGGTAAATATCAAAGAATATGCTAAAAAGAATAATCTTAAACCTACTAACGCCACTATCATAGATGATACTATCACACCAGGTAATACTGGAAAGTATATCAATGAAGAAAAAAGTTATAAAGCCATGAAAAAGATTGGTTACTATGAACCAACCTTATTTGTCTATGAAACTATCTACCCCGAAATATCCATTTATAATAATTATCATAAGTATATTATTAAAGGAAATAATAGCTATCCAAATATTTCTCTTATCTATATTATAAATAATACTGCTACTATCGATAATATCATAAATATTATGCATAAATATAATATACCTATAAATTTTTTTATTGATTCTAACATCCTTAATAGTAACATAGACTTAATTCAAAAATTAAATAAATACGAAATATATAACTATGGTAATAACGGAAATTATTCTAATGATAACTTAATCATAACTAATAATATTATCAATAATAAAGCCAACAATAAATCTACCTTTTGTCTATTTCTAAAAAAAGATACTAAATCATTAAATAATTGTGCTAATTATAAAATGTTATCTATTATGCCTAAATCTAATAATAATTATCTAAATATTAAATCAAATTTAGAAAATGGATCATTATTTTTAATTAATAATTCACAAGAACTACCAAGTATTATCGAATATATCCTTAGTAAAGGTTATAATATTGTTCCATTATCTACCATTATCACAGAATAAAAGGAGTTATTAAACTCCTTTATATCTATCATTAAATTTATCTATCTGACTTTTTCTTTTTACTTTAGAATCAGTATATATCTTATCATTTATATAATTTAAATCAATATAATCTACTTTTCCTCTAGGATTTGGAATTGGATACATTGTTATAATATCAGATGTATTATGAAATGTTTCTACCCTAAAATAATCAGTCATTTTTCCACCTACATTGCCACATCCATCTTGTCTAAATAAATATCTATCATCAATTGTGCCAAAAAATAATCCCTTATCAAGTGAAATATTTTTTTTAACTTCATTTGTTATTAAATCAAGTGGATAACCAGAATTAAAAACTGTTTTAGTAACATAATAAGTATAATCAGCCGTATCTGCTAAATGTTTTTTCATATGATCGATAAAATCATTATAATCATATTCAATTATTTGTCTATATAAATATGATTTATCTTCCTTAGTCTTATTTTCTAGTAATCCCAATTTCTTTCTAGCATAAATTCTTACTTGATCAACATTAATTTGGCCAAACTCCTCTTCAATATTAGTAACAAAATTAAATAATTCACGCCATTTTTCTTCATATACTAGAATTCTTATTATACAGTAATTAATACGTTCTTTAAAAGCATCATTATATTTTTTCTTAGTCAATATTCTTTTATCCGTACTAGCAAGAGTTTTTATACTCTCAAGTTCTTTCTTTGCTTCTTTTATTCGCATCAAAGATATTAAGTTATTTATATAAAAAGCATATGCAATAAAATCTTGGGGATATCTTCTAAGATATGATTCGTACATTGAAACAAGGCCATCAATATCAAAATCTGCATTTTTAGCGATTATTCTTTCTTCCCAAGTATCATATGTTAGTTTAGCACTTTTACTATAATTCATTTCAATCCCCCCAAAAACATTGTTTATTATATTCATCTACCATAATCATGTCAAGGAAAACTATCATTTATGGTTGCTTTTGTAATTTAATTTTTGCTATAATATTTACTGAGAGTTGGTGCATTATGAAATTAAGTGAAGTTGATAAAACCAAATTAGCCCCTATGATGGCCCATTACGTTGAATTAAAAGAAAAAAATATGGATACCATCATTTTATACCGCTTAGGGGACTTTTATGAAATGTTTTTTGAAGATGCCGAATTAGTAAGTCATGAATTAGAACTTACTCTAACCGGTAGGAATGCTGGCTTAGAAGAGCGTGTTCCTATGTGTGGAGTACCCTATCATGCCGTTGACATCTATATCGATAAATTAATAAAAAAAGGATTTAAAGTAGCTATTTGTGAACAACTTGAAGATCCTAAAAGTGTTAAAGGAATGGTTAAAAGAGATATTACCGAAGTAATCTCTAGTGGTACTGTTATAACATCTAATTCCTTAAATGAAAAAGAAAATAACTATATTGGTAGTTTATATTCTCTAGATTATTGCTACATCTTAACTTATAGTGATATAACTACCGGTTCTATCTATGGTGAAATATTAGAAAATGACAATCCTACAATCATCAATAAAATAATGTATTTAGGAATAAAAGAATTAATCGCTAATTCTAAAGTAAATAAAGAATTATTATCTATTTTAAAAGATACTTATAAAATACCAATTACCATTACTGATGAATTAACAAATACTGATGAATTTAATTATATATATACTGATATAACAGATAATAGATATATTATAGGCATAAATCATTTAACATATTATCTAACCAATAATTTAAAAAGAAATCTATCTCATTTAGAAAAATTAACTATCAGAAAAAATAATGAATTTCTAAAAATGGATGTCCATACCAAAAGAAATCTTGAATTAACTGAAAGTATTCGTAATAAAGAAAGAATGTATTCCCTATTATGGTTACTTGATGAAACTAAAACTGCTATGGGCGGAAGATTATTAAAAACTTGGTTAGAAAATCCTTTAATAGATATCCAAGAAATAGAAAAAAGATATGATATTATTACTACCCTTCTTGAAGAATTTATTCTTAGTGAAGACCTAAGAAAAGATTTATATAATGTCTACGATCTTGAAAGATTATGTGGTCGCATTGCCTTAGGCAGTGCTAATGCCAGAGATCTAATTCAATTAAAAGAATCTCTTCATATTCTTCCAGATATAAATAATATTCTAAAAAAAATAAACTTTAAAGAATTACCTGATGTTACTGATTTATATAATCTATTAGAGTCTTCTCTATATGAGACTCCTCCCCCAACCTTAAAAGAAGGATATCTTATTAAAGAAGGATACAATAAAGAATTAGATGAATTAAAAGATTTACGTAGTGGTGGCAAAGAATTTATCAGTAAATTTGAACTTGAAGAAAGAGAAAAAACCGGTATTAAAACACTAAAAGTAGGTTTTAATAAAGTTTTTGGTTATTACATTGAAATATCTAAAGGAGCTTTATCTCAAGTAAAAGAAGAATATGGCTATATTAGAAAACAAACCTTAACTAATTGTGAACGTTTTATAAATCCTATTTTAAAAGAAAAAGAAGATTTAGTTCTATCAGCTGAAGAAAAAATAATCAATCTAGAATATGATTTATTTATTGATATTCGTACCCACTGTCTAGATTATGTTCATACTCTTCAAGAAATAGCTAAAACAATTAGTGAAATAGACGTCTTATCATCATTTGCCCTAGTATCAGAAAAATATAATTTCATAAGACCAAAATTAACTACTGAACACAATTTAAATATTATATCTGCCCGTCATCCTGTAGTTGAAAAAGTAATCAAAGATGCCTATATACCTAATGATATTGTTATGGATAATAATACCGATATTCTTTTGATAACTGGTCCCAATATGGCTGGTAAATCAACATATATGCGTACCCTAGGTATTATTGTCATTCTTGCACAAATTGGTTGTTTTGTTCCCGCAAAAAGTGCCACTTTACCAATATTTGATAAAATATTTACGCGTATCGGAGCTAGTGATGATCTTGTTAGTGGTGAATCTACTTTCATGGTAGAAATGACCGAAGCCGCTGATGCCATTAAAAATGCTACCCCTGATAGTTTAATTCTCTTTGATGAATTAGGCCGTGGTACCGCAACATTTGATGGTATGAGTCTAGCTCAGGCTATCCTTGAATACATCAATAATAAAATTGGTTGCAAAACACTTTTCTCAACCCACTATCATGAATTAACTGACCTTGAAAATACCTTAGATAAATTAGTTAATAAACACGTATCAGCTGAGGAAAAAGATGGTGGTATCATCTTCCTTCATAAAGTAAAAGATGGTTCCATTGATAAAAGCTACGGTATTAATGTTGCTAAATTAGCCAACTTACCTAAGGAAGTAACCGATAGAGCCAGTGAAATTCTAAAAGTATATGAATCCAAAGAAAATAAACGTGATATTGTCATTCAAACGACTATTCCTCTAAACTATGACACCCAAGAAAATGAAATTGAAGAAGAACTAAAAAAGCTAAATGTCTTAGAACTAACTCCAATGGAAGCCATCAACTATCTATATGAATTAAAGAAAAAAATTAAATAATTCTACATATTTTATGTAGAATTTTTCAATATCATGTTATAATTATAATGGTGATGAAAATGTATGACGTTATAATCGTTGGTGCCGGACCTGCCGGATTATTTGCAGCTTATGAATTAATTACAAAAAACAAGAATTTAAAAATAGCTATTCTTGATCGAGGAAATTCTGTTAAAACAAGAATTTGTCCTATGAATAAATTGGGGATTCCATGTCAAAATTGTAATCCTTGTAATATCTTATCAGGTTACGGTGGTGCTGGAACATTTTCTGATGGTAAATTAAATTATATTCATAAATTAGGTAAATCAGATTTAACTAAATATATGCCTGAATCAGCAGCCATGAAATTAATTGATGAAACTGAAGAAATATTCAATAAATTTAAAATGGATGCCGAAGTATATCCATCTAATATGGCTGAGGCTGAAGCAATAAAAAAGAAAGTTGCCATTGCCGGTGCCAAATTATTGATAATTAAACAAAAACATTTAGGTTCAGATCATCTACCTGATTATATTGATGGTATATGTGATTATCTAAAAAAAGAAGGCATTGAACTCGTAGACCGTTGTGATGTTCTAGATATTAATACCATCGATGAATCTAATCATGAAATAATCTGTAGTTTAAAAGGCAAAGAAAAGAAATACTCTGCCAAAACAGTAATTGTAGCTCCAGGTAGAACTGGTGCCAAATGGATTCAAGAATTAGCAGATAAATATAAAATACCATACTACTCTCAATCAATAGAAATAGGAGTTAGAGTCGAAGTTAGAAAAGATATCATGGAAGATATTACCAATGTTATATATGATCCCACTATATTCATAAAAACTAAAACTTATAGTGACGAAATAAGAACTTTCTGCACAAATCCTGGTGGATTTGTTACTAAAGAAAACTATTATGGTTATATCTGCGTTAATGGACATGCCCTAAAAGAAACTAAATCTAATAATACCAACTTTGCCTTTATATCTAAAGTAAACTTAACAGAACCCGTTACCAATACTAGATTATATGGTGAATCAATTGCTCGTATTGCTAATGTTTTAGGTGATGGAAAACCTATTATCCAAAGTCTAAAAGATTTACGTAATGGTAGACGTAGTGAATGGCATAGAATAAATAAAGGTTTCATTGAACCAACTCTAAAAGATTGTGTTGCTGGTGACCTTGCCTTAGTAATGCCTCATCGTATTATTACCAATATTCTTGAGGGATTAGAAACATTAGATAAGATAATACCTGGTGTTAATAATGATGATACCCTTCTATATGGTCCAGAAATAAAATTCTTCTCAAATGAAATCCAAACTAATAATGATTTTAAACTAGAAAATGATAATATTTATTTCGTTGGCGACGGTGCTGGTAAAGCTGGAAATATTGTTACCGCTGCTGCGACCGGCTTAATTGCTGCCAGAGATATTGTAAAGAAGTGTTAATCACTTCTTTTTTCTTGCAATAATACACTTTTTTTGATATTATTTTATTATAGTAAAGAGGGATTAATATGATAATGCTTAAGTATATTGCCTTAACCCTTATTGGGTTTTATCTTTTAATTAAAGGGGCTGACCTTTTTGTTGATGGAATTGCTTCAACATCCAATAACTTAAAGATTCCTAAATTGATAATTTCTTTATCAATTGTTGCCTTTGGTACCAGTACCCCTGAATTATTTATTTCATTCAGAAGTCTCTTAAGTGGCAATAATGATATTGTATTTGCTAATGTTGTTGGCTCAACCATTGTCAACTCCATGTTAGTATTAGGAGTTGCCGCCATGATTAGACCAATGCGATTAAAAAGTGAAACAATCCGAAAACAACTTCCTATGCACTTTGCTATTATCTTCTTCTTTACCCTATTACTTTTAGATAGAACTTTCAATAACTCAATAAATACTATCAGTAGAAGTGATGCTTTAATATTATTTTCCATATTTGTCTATTTCTTATATTACATTATTAAATTTAATAAAAGTCAAGATAAAGAAAAAATTGTTGAAGAGCCTAAATGGAATTTACCAAAATCAATTATCATTGGCTTATTTGGCTTAGGATTAATTGCTATTGGTAGTGAATTAGCTGTTAATAGTTGTGTATCAATTGCGGAATACCTTCATGTAAGTCAAAAAGTAATAACTATGGTTATTCTTGTAATTGGTACCAGTACTCCTGAATTAGTTATGGCTATAACCTCTGTTAAAAAAGGCGAATTCGATATCATTATCGGCAATATTATTGGTACAAATATTTTCAATATTGGTTTTGTCCTAACCCTACCCATAATTATCTTTGGTGGTGTAAATACTTTAAGTTTCCATTTTCCTGATATGTTTATCATGACTGTTGCTGGATTCATCTTATATATATTTGCTAAAGATGACCGTAAAATAGATAAACTAGAAGGCTTAATAATGTTAACAATCTTTATCATCTATTATGCCTATATATTATTTCTATAAAAAAGAATTACCAAAAGTAATTCATTTTTTTATTCACTTCTAAGAGCCTCAACAGGGTCTTTTTTCGATGCTGCCCTAGCTGGAATTAATCCTCCAATTAATGTTAAAATAATTGCTAGTATTACCAATATAGTAGCATTCTTTATTGGTAAAGAAGCCGATAATGGAATATTACCTGTATAATGATGTAATATACCATTAATGATTGGTATTAACGAATAAGATATTCCTATCCCAAACATACCAGATAAAAATCCAATAATAAATGTTTCCGCATTAAATATTGAAGATATATTTCCTTTAGATGCCCCAATTGCTCTAAGGATACCAATTTCTTTAGTACGTTCATATACTGATATATAAGTAATAACTCCAATCATAATACTAGAAACAACTAATGAAATAGATACAAAAGCAATTAAAACATAACTTACTGCATTAACAATTGTTTTAACAGATGACATTAAAATACCTGTCGTATCAGAATAGTTAATCTTTTTATCTTCAGATACCTTACTATTATACTTATCAATAAATTTTAAGTAATCCTCTTTACCATCAAAACTCTTAAAATATACTGCAATATATGTTGGATCATCTTTATCTTGATATCCTAGTGCAATAAGATTAGTTTTTAGCGTAGTTTCATTTGGATTCATCATCGCATTAACTACTCTAGCAAGTTCATTTTCACTAAAGTTAAGAGTAAATGCAGATGCAATTTTATCTTGATCAACATTAAATGAACTAGCAAAACTATTTGTAAGATTAGCTGTAAGTTCCCCCACTTTAGTAAGAACTTCTTTTTTTACTTTGGCTTCCGTCATTGATTTAGCCATTGTCTCTCCTGTAGCCTTTATCGCGGCACTATTCATATAGGCATTAACTACTGTATCAGTAATCTCTGGTACGACGCTTACTAATTCTCCACTATATTCAGGATTAAGCATCTTCATATAAGCATTATATCCCTGAATATATGCATTCATTAATCCTTTTAATAAACCACTATAAGTTGTTTTGAAGACATCTTTTGGTATTACATATTCACTCTCCATACTTGCAAGCATCTCACCATTTTCATAATTATCTAAATAATTATTAACTATTGCTTCTACATCATCACTAGAAAATTCACCAGGTGTATTATCTAAGATACCATTTGCTAGTTTTTCTAAATTGTCATTAAACATTTTTCTAGCAGGTTCCGTATCAGTAGTTATCGAATTAGCAATTTCATTCATATAATTAGTCGTATCATTAGCAAGTTTATTCTCATCAATAGTAATATTAAATGCTTCTTTTAATTTATCACTATCTATTCTTACCAAATCTGTAAAGGCAAAATCAAATTTATTTTCTTTACTATCAAATCTTTTTCCAGAAAAAACATCTATTTCACTTTTTTCCATTTGTTTCTTTACAATATCCGTATTTTTCGAATAATCAATAATATAATCAGTTAATTTAGATGTATATACCACTCCTGGATTTAAAGCCATTGAATTTACGCCTTCTTTAGCACTAACAATTCCAACCACTTTTAACTTAACAGCCTTATCATATAAATCACTCATATATTGATTATCTTCCGTCATATCTTCATAAACATCATATTTACTATTATATTTATATTTATCAGCAGTCATCACTAAACGTAAATCAACATTCATAAGATCATCATAAGTTAATGTAAGTGGTTCATTGTCAACATTAGCACTTTCACCGCTCATTATTTTAGTAACCATCTTCGTTAATTCTTCCGTGTCACGAAGTCCTAAAGAATAAACTAATAAATCAGAGATGTTATTAGGTTCAGATAAAACAATCATTAATTCATTATATTCTTCTGGCCATCTTCCTGCTAAAACATTATAATCATCTTCAATATCACTCTTATCATCAACCATCTGTGAAAAAATAGATGCCATTGTTGAATATGAACTCATTAAACTATTGCCGCCCATCATTGAACTAAACAAGTTACTTGGATTAACTTTAGCAATTTTTTTAGTGGCATCAACCGTATATATATTAGGATCAATACTATATAAATATTGAATATTTGATATATCATTTTCAATTTCCTTATAATGTTCTTCCATATACTTTTTAAAACTCTTTAAATCATTAGCCTTAATATTTGATAACATTGAG
>JAEEGL010831786.1_pt1 | contig 28367 bp, 21 predicted proteins | sample 9134231 | NCBI WGS metagenome assembly JAEEGL01 (sample SAMN16246548, study PRJNA631951) | gut metagenome | biome: gut microbiome; feature: rumen; material: fiber-attached | host: Bos | place: Iran: Karaj | collected 2018-10
AAGCCTTGGTTAGCTGCGTCGGCTCCTGGTTGCTTGACAGCCACAACGACATCATCCTTCAGTACAGCGTCCCTTCAAGAGAACAGACTTGTTTTGCCCGTTTCGGTCTCGACGGAACACTCAAGACGGAAAAAGTCTTCACCAGTCCACAAATGTATTACTACTCAGGACCTTTTTCCAGCTGGGAACCCGAAGGTTTAAGCCAATACAGCTCATCATGCTATAATTACTATGGTACGGGCATTGTCGGAGGAAGCCAAGAACATTTTATTGCCTATGAACTCGACCAAGATTTCAATATCACCAACACCTACGACTTAGATTGGCAATCAGCGCCCTCAAATTGCTTTAGTAACGGACTTATTAACGGTACTGTGAGCCTTGAAGAGGGCGGAGCGCTCATCGTAAGAAACATCAAATGGAGCAACGATTTCAAATCGACCGGTATCGTCAAATACGACAGGGACGGCAACGTGTTGAAAGAAATCTGGTTCAACCAACTGAACAACGGACGTAGGGAAATGTACTGCAGCAGCCTGAAAAAAGACAACCAGAACAATATTTACTTCACAGGAGATGAAAGTTCGTCAAATGGTGAAAAACAACTGACCGTCGTCAAACTTGACACAGATCTCAACATCATCTGGGAATACAGCGGCTTGAACGACACCCAGCGGTATTATCAAGCTTGGACAACAGAAATCCTTGATGAGGAATCCGTAGCTGTTGTAGGCAATAACAGGAATTGGTGCAATATGGTCAACGGTCTCTTCCTCGTGCTGCTCTCAAAAGGTAACTCCGGAGTCTCCGAAACAGAAAACAGCGTTCGCCCCTATCTCATGTATCCTAACCCTGTGGTAGACAAGCTGAACGTCCACTACTCACCCGACGTGAAACCCGTCAAGGTTGAAGTGCTTGACCTACAAGGCCGCCTGTTAGGCGCTCAAAAAGGCAGCCTCGAAAGCATCGACATGCAGAACCTGCCAACCGGTACCTACACCATCAACGTGACGCTGGACAACGGAAAGACCTATTCTGACAAAATCGTTAAACAGTAATACAACCTATTAACCCGCACAAGCGGCAGTAGCGCAACTGATTACAATATTCGGAATAGCCGATAGTTTCAGGGTACAGGCTTCCAGAGTGGCACCCGTGGTGAGCACGTCGTCAACCAACAGCACGTACTTGCCCTCAAGCCGCTCTGGATGCCGCACTTCAAAGATATCCCTGACGTTTTCCTACGGCAACGCTGTATTTGATTACAGTCGTCAACTCGGTGCTCGTGCCGAATGGTTACAAACAAGGAAAAAACAAAAACTATGAAAAACAAAATATTTATCTTCTCAGCAATTTTATTGGTTGCAGTAACCACAATTACTATTGTCTCCTGTAAGAAAGACAACGAGAAAAGCAACAATACCGAAAACCTTGTAAAAAGTCACGAACTGAGCGACATGGACAAGACCATGATTGCCTTCGGCGAAAGAATGAAAGCCGCCGCAAATGAGAGAAGCGGAGAGACCATGCCGCTGGCCGAAGCCTTGAACACCTTAACTAATTATCAGAACTTCACGATGTGTGATGCAAGCAATTACTCGGCTGAAATGTTGACAGATACCTTCAAAATCACTATGAATGTTAGTGAAGGCGAAGTTCTTCTTAGCGAGTTGAATCGTGTTTATGAAACCACCAGGCCTGAAATACTATCTAGATTCAACGTTTTAATCGGAGAAGACAAGGCTATTTACTGCATAAGGACCATTGCTTCGGAAGATTCCATGGAGAGTCTGGACGATTATTCTGGAACGCTTGGAATAAATGTGGTTACACGTATGCTAGAGTCTCCTTTTTCAAACGAATATGGAGCATCGGATTTCGGCCCTTCCGCTTATTGGTACGATTTCCAATATCGTGGTCAATGTGATCTTTATGAGGGTCAATGCGTAGGTAGGGACTGTGTCACTGAACTAAAAGCGAAACTTCAAGCCAGAATGAGCCTTCTTGGATGTGGTCCGGGTTATTCTGCATATTTTACTAACCACGAAACGATAACGATTTTTTCGTCGGACTGTCCTGACACATCCAGCCCGAATGGTCGCTATGCTTTACCATGGAGGTCTTTTTGGGACAACGAACAATGTGTTGATCCAGAGGGGATGAACTACTACTTGCATGCCATTGAAGCAGTCTTTGACAGTTGTGAGTACTGGAACTTTAAGCACTTGGTCGATTTTGATATGAGAGAGGTACTCTTGCCCAGGGATGAGAACCGCTGTTATAACGTTCAACTGGATATTACTTTGGCTGATGTAAACTGCGTTCCTGACATTTATGAGTAATATGAAACAGCCAATGAACAAACCAATCTTGACAACCCTTTGCATGTTGGTCGCCTTTCTGGGCGTCCACGCCCAGGAATCCGCCTTCGAGACGCTGCTGCCATTAACCACCAATACCCTGACAACCTTCTGCTGCGAGACTTCCGACGGCGGATTCTTGGTCAACCCTGGAATAACAAACAAAATACTCAAACTCTCCAATGAGGGAGAGATCCTCAAGGAAGTGGATTACATTATGGACGGGCCATCGGGCTCGAAGACCCGTATCATCGCCTTTCTCGACGTTCCCGACAACCCCTCCCTCCACATGGTCGTGACACAGCTCACTAACCAGGAATCGGATACAGGTAACCTGTTCCACATTGTAACCTTCGATGACGACCTGTGTTACGAACCCGCGGACGTCCGCGTCGTGAACCTCTCGGATTGGGTAAAGCGTGTCAGCAATCCCGACAATCCTTGTTATAACATAGAGGAGGACGGGAGCTTCAGTTTCGCCGCGACCGCCTACACTTGGGACGACGTTAAACGCCTGATGTTCGCGAGAATCTCTCCCGACGGCGCAATCACCGTCGGTTTCAACGACCTGTTCGACAACCAGAATTCTATGGTAAGATATTTCACGCCCACGGGCGACCGTTATGCCCTGGTGGCTTTCCGCAACATTACCGTTTCCAGCGGATGGCCTATTCATCAGAACCTGAACTATTACGAAGTCAGTCGCGACCTCTCTATCACTGACAGCGTCTTCTGCATCGCCTCCAGTACTTTGTCGCAATCACTCCAATATGTGGTGAACCAGGGCGCTTATTCGTTCGACACGTGTTTTGTGGCGAACCATTCAGGCGGCGGCTACTTCAATGCTCCGGCATGGCTCTCGGACAGCATCATACTGATACCCACCAGTGTCACAGGATACATACACGACATGTCCAACGGCTTTAAAGGCATAGCCTTGTGGAAGCTCGACAGGGAGCGAAATCTGTATGGACAACGCTTTTTCGATGTCTTCAATGGCAAAGACAATTATGAGGCGCTATGGAGTTTGAATCCTTTGCTATTCAACGGGGAGTACATTTATCTTTGCTACACGACATACCAAGGAGTGTTCTCAAAGCCCGCGCATACCATGATCTGCAAGCTCGACACGGAACTGAACCTGATCTGGAAGCGGTGGTTTGGCAATGACGAGGGCTTTTACTACGTCACCGACTTCGCCTTGACTAGCGATGGAGGTTGTCTCGCCTCGGGCACGGGGAACAAAAACCCTGCGCAATACGGTATAGAACCACTCCCTTACGTCCTCAAAGTGAGTCCTGACGGCTACTGCTCCGTGAAAGAAAACGAGGAACCCTTGTTGAAGCCTTACTGTTTCTTCCCCAACCCGGTGGACGACCGGCTCCACATGGAGTTCTCACCCGACGTGACGCCGCGACAAATAGAGCTTTACGACTTGCAAGGACGGCTTGTCGGTATCCAAAACAATGGCTTCGAGGGTGTTGAGATGGGTCAACTGCCTTCGGGGGTTTATACGTTGCGCGTCATCATGGAAGACGGAACAAGCTACTCCAACAAGGTGGTGAAACAATAAAACCGTAGGGGACTTAAAACGGCTAAGCTATGACAAAAGCAAAACTTTACATACTGGTTACGATGCTGGTGATGTTGGCGTTTCCTTCATGCGCCATTATTGAAATCAATGGCTTGGGAAACGATTACAATGACTTGACTGAGAGCCAAAAGGCGTTGGTGCGTCCATTGGAGCGTTTTGAAGACGCACAGCCAGGCTTGGTTTACAAACTGACCATGCCGATGCTTAAGGAAGAGTTGGAGAAACAGCCTAAAGCCATCGTGCGTGTCTTCAATCCAGCCTGTAGGGGCAACGCTTGCAAGCCGCTCTCGACGTTTCAGCAGTATGCGCAAGAAAACGGATATGTGCTATACCAAGTGATGATTAGTTATGCCGGGCTGGGGGATGCGGTTGCACGATCTAAAGAATTTCCGCTGTTTGTCATTGACAACGAATCCTACGGGACTTCCTTGCAGCCGCTTTATGTGCGCTATTTCACCAACGAATTGGTGGGGCTGCCACGCAAGACGAAAGAGCGGGATGTGCCGGAAGAACTGGTAGGGCAATTCTACTTTTTTGAGGAGGGGAGGCTGATGAAGGTAACGGATGAATTATAAGAATACAATAAGTAGAGATAAATGTGCGTTCTATAATAATCATCATCAGAAATCATGAAAAAACATTGGATTCTTTTACTTTTTATGCTGCCAATGACGGCGGCTTTTGCCCAGCACGACCTGAAGATTGACTTGGGCTATTCGCGGATGATGCATAAGGATTGCCTTTGGGAGTATTCCGACTTCCGTGTTGGAGCGGGATATGAAATCACCGATTGGTGCGTGGCGGGCGTTTTCGGCAGCTATGGAAGGCATCAAGGAAGTGTGAGATACTTTGCACCTGGTTCCTATGAGATCGTTGAATATGAGGGAACCATGGACGAGCGAGACTACCATTATGGCGTGGATGTGGAGTTGCATCCGTTGGCTGTGTTCTTTCCTGATTTCCATTGGGTGGATCCCTATTGCCGTGGCGAGTTGGGATTGAGGACAATCACAGAACGATACACGCCCCAATATGAAGGTTATTCTTCGGAACCAATCCACAGCGACTTTCTTTACGGTGGAAGTCTGGGCTTGGCCATCAATCCCATAAAATACATTGGGGTTTTCTATGAATATGCTTTCGACAACCTCAACAAGACCGTCGTCAGCAATGGATCTTCTTATGTGTATAAAACCAAGCCGATTCACCGATTTGGCATCAACGTCCGTATTCCTATCGTCAAATAATGCCATGAAAAGATTTTTGCTATTGCTTTTGGTAGCAACGTTGGGTCTCGTATCGTGCCGAAAACAAGTCCCAGGTTATGAATACCCCGATTTTGCCCCCGAACCAACCATGAATGCTGTGTTGATCAATGGTGAACCCATTCAGGTGTACCTGTCGATGGCCCAACGCCTCGACTCGGTTCACCCCATACCTTGCACCGATGCCGAGGTGCTACTTTTCAAGGACGGCGAGTTTGTGGAGCAACTAATCCATCATGGCGAGGGACGCTATAAAGGTTCCTCCGTGGCGGAAGCCTTGCACGAATACAGCTGCAAAGTGGTGATTCCGGGATATGATACCCTATACGGCCATACTGAGGTTCCAGCGCGGCCTGTGGTGACGGATGTCAACATCATAGAAAATGCCACTCTCGACGATGAGGGGAATGCCTGCCCGGCCATCATGATCACCTTCAAGACCAACCCAGACAAGCAACTGTATTATCAATCGAGCATTGATGCGGCTTTTTTCTATTACTATTACTACCACGGTATGATTTACAACTCCACTGGCACCAAAGGAACCATGAACACCTCCATCAACACTGACGACCCCGTGTTGCTCAACGAGGGTTCCGACCTGTTGCTGTTCAGCAACGAAATCATCTCTGATACAACATACACGCTCAAGGTGAATGCCTCGTTCAACAGCCATAGCTATTCATCCTCAGGTCAAGCCGTGACGTTCGATTCCATCGTGCGGAGCGGTTATGTGGTGGTGTCGATGTCGGGCATCGCTGAGTCGTGCTACCAATACCGCAAAAGCCAGGAGGCGTTTCAGGCTCCCGATGCCTATACCAACCTTTTCCTTGGCACCATCACGCCGTTGAACCTATACAGCAATGTGGAGAATGGCCGAGGTCTGTTCACCGCCATTGCTCCCGTGACCTGTGACACTGTGTTTCTCCGTTAAAACCTGATTGCCATGAAAAGAGTATTGTTTTTGATCGTCATGGTGGCTTGCCTGGGTGCTCAGGCACAGCAGATCCACATCACAGGTTTTGTTTCGGATGCCTCAGACGGTGAGCGTATCATCGGAGCCAATGTGTATCTTCAAGATCGAAGCCGAGGGGTGGCCACCGACCAGAAAGGCTACTTCAACTTCGCCGTCCAGTTGCCAGTCACACTCTGTGTGTCGTTCATCGGCTATGCCGACACCTGTTTCACCGTGAGCAGCGTTCCCGAACAGCCGCTATCTATCAATTTGCGCCCCACGGCGGAAACGCTTAACACCGTTGAAGTGAGCGCAGAACATATGGAGCGGAAACCTTTCAACACTGTGACGTTGACCTCCAAGAACATCGATCAGTTGCCCACCATCGGCAGCCGCCCCGACATCATCAAGGCAGCGCAACAGCTGCCCGGCATCGAGGCGGCCACCGAGGCCTCCAGCCTGATGATCGTGCGTGGAGGCAATCCCGGCGAGAACCTCTATATGCTCGACAACGTGCCGCTCATCTACGTGAACCACCTGGGTGGGTTCATGTCGGTGTTCAACTCCGACATGATCAACACGATGGAAGTGTATAAAGGTGGCTTTCCGGCGCGTTTCGGCGGCAAGCTTTCCTCCATCGTGGACCTCACCGCCAAGAAAGGCGACCCCACCAAACTGAAAGGCTCGCTGAGCGCAGGCTTGACGGATGTGGCCTTCGCCGTGGAAGGTCCCGGAGGGTTCAAGAACACCAGTTTTCTCGTCACCGGACGCAAGACCTTGACTGAGGCTTTGCTCTTTGTGGCAAGCAAAATCAGCCAGGCTGGCGGCGGACAGGAGAACAGCCTCATCTACGGTTTCCACGACATCAACGCTAAATATACCTGGAACCCCGATGCCAAAAACTCGTTTGCCTTCAACCTTTACGAGGGCGACGACTACCTGCGCATCTGGAAAAACAAGAGCGACCAATTCGGCGTGGAGCGTAACAGCATCGGCAATATCTGGGGCAACCTGCTTGTTTCGGCTCAATGGAACAGCGCTCTGACCTCAAGGCTCTTCACCGCCAACACCCTCTCGTTCACACATTACCGTCTCAAAAACAAGCTGAAGACCCACACGGTCAACATGATTGACACCACTGATTTCTTCAACAAGTCGATCTCACGGGTGAGCGACCTCTCGCTGCGTTCCGATTGGAAACTGTTTGTGGGCAATGTTTGGACATTGGAGTATGGCTTGCAGTCATCGTACTTGACCTACCAGCCCAACCACTTCACCAGCAGTGTGGCTCCAGCGAGCAATTCTGACCGCTCTAGGGTGTTCGACAATTCGGTTTACCTTGACAATAAGTTCAAGTTCGGCACCTGGTTCAACGGCAGCGTAGGCGTTAGGTTCAATTACTATGTTAATGACGATTACCGTCATTTGGCTTGGGAACCTAGGTTGAATTTGAGCGTTCGCATTGCCCAAAGCACTTTCAACGCCACGGCGATGCGTGTGACGCAGAACTCTCATCTGATGATGACGCCAGGGTCGATCATGAACAACGAGATTTGGATTCCCGCTGACAGCCGTATCAAGTCGGCCACCTCAGAACAGGTGTCGCTGGGATGGCAACGCAATTTCTACGATGAGCATTTCAATGTGGAGGTGGATGGTTATTACAAGCGGCTTCACGACCTGGCCACCTATCGCGAGGGGGCTAACATCCTCATCGGCGACACTGATTGGCACAGCAAGGTGGAAAGTGGGGGAGAGGGAATATCGTACGGTATTGAAACCATGATCAAAGCCGACTTTGGTGTGATTGATGGCTATCTGGGCTACACCTACTCGCATACTACACGGCAGTTCGACAACATCAACTTCGGGAAGGAGTATGTGTTTGAGTACGACCGTCCGCATTCCGTCAACCTCAACTTGAATTGGCAGATTAACGAAGCTTGGTCGCTGAGTGCCTTATGGACGTACCAGACGGGATTGCCTTACACGCCTGTGGTGGGTGTGCAGACCGTCCCTGTGGTCAGTCCCAATGGCGAGGTGGGCTTTGAAGAAACCTTCATCTATGGCGAGCGCAACAGTGAGCGGATGCGCGACTATCACCGGCTTGACCTCTCGGCGCATTACAAGACTACCAACAAGAAAAACCGCAAGGAGGAATGGACGTTCTCATTGTATAACGTGTATTGCCGCCGCAATCCCTACTATTACTTCTATGGCGACCATAACGGCGATCCTGTCAGTTGGGGGATGTATCCCGACGAGCCTGCCTCACTGTGGCAACGAACTTATTTCCCGCTGATTCCGTCGGTGAGTTATAAGGTTTGGTTTTAAGGAGCAATGACGCGAAGCGTCGCTTTGTTTTATTACGCCCCAAAAAGAGAAAGCCTCACTCAACGAGCAAGGCTTTTTGATTTCGTGATCCGGTTGGGATTCGAACCCAAGACCCACAGCTTAGAAGGCTGTTGCTCTATCCAGCTGAGCTACCAGACCATCGTTTTCCGGCTGCAAAATTACATATTTTTTTCTTTTGTCAAGCCTTTTTTGCATAGAATTTTGCATTTTTGCAAAGATTATTAACCACTTTGAGATGAAGTACAATTTCGACAAGATCATTCCACGTGCCAATACCAACTGTGTGAAATATGACCTCCGCAAGGCCGTGTTCGGCAATCCTGACGTGCTGCCTATGTGGGTGGCCGACATGGATTTCGAGACTCCCGACTTTGCCCGTGAGGCCGTCATGAACAGGGCGATGCATCCCGTTTACGGCTATCACTATAAGGATAGACCTTATTTCAATGCCATTCAAGGATGGTTGAAACGGCGTCATCAGTGGGAGGTGCCGACGGAATGGATGTCGTTTGTTCCTGGCGTGGTATGCGGTTTCAATATGGCCGTGCTGGCGTTTACCAAGGAGGGCGACGAGATCATCATCCAGTCGCCCGTGTATCCGCCGTTCCACCATGCCGTGAGCGAGCATGGACGCAAGTTGGTGTACAATTCACTGAAGATCGGCGCTGGAGGCTATGAGATGGATTTTGAACTTCTTGAACAGCAAGCCAAGACCGCCAAGATGCTGATTTTGTGCAATCCTCACAATCCAGTGGGCCGTTGCTGGACAAGGGAAGAGTTGCAACGGGTGAGCGAGATTTGCCTAAAGAACGATGTGCTGGTGATCTCCGATGAGATCCATTGCGATTTGGTGCTGCCGGGCTTTAAGCATACGCCATACGCTACTTTGAGCGAAGAGGTCGCTCAGCATTGCATCGTGTTCCATGCGGCCAGCAAAACCTTTAATTTAGCGGGTTTGGCTACTTCCACGGCCATCATTCCCAACAAGGAGTTGCGCGAGGCTTATGTGCATTATGTAGAGGCACTGGAAGCCCATCTGGGCAATATCTTTGGCAAAGTGGCCACGCAGGCATCCATGGAACAAGGGGATGAGTGGCTCGGACAGTTGCTCGGCTATGTTCAGGGTAATATCGACTATGTGTCTGATTTCTTGAAGGCTAATCTTCCAAAGGTCCATTTCTTCAAGCCTCAGGCTACTTACATGATGTGGCTCGATTTCAATGGCTATGGCCTCTCGGAAGAGGAACTCTGGCAAAAGATGACTCAAGAAGCCCAATTGGGTTTCAACCGCGGTTCAGATTTTGGACAGGAAGGGAAGGGGTTCTTCCGGATTAACTTGGCTTGTCCGAGGGCTACGGTAGAGGAGGCGATGAAAAGATTAACAACAGTATTTTGATTTAGAGGTAAACCACATAAGGCACCTAGCGTATCTCCAAAATGGAGATATGCAGTGCCGTTGTGGTTTACCTCTAAAATAAAGAAAGCTGTTCGTTTTCAGCCTTTGTTTCGGATGTTTTCTCTTGAGTGGCATCCTCACCGCCAATCATCTTCTCGAAATCGGCTTCTGAGATGATAGGAACGCCCAACGATTCAGCCTTTTTGCGTTTTTCGGGACCCATTTTGTCGCCGGCTAAGACGTAATCGGTCTTGGAAGAGATGCTGCTGGCGTTTTTGCCCCCATAGGACTCAATGGCTTGCTTGATGCCGTCGCGGGAGTAATTGGTGAACACCCCACTCACCACAAAGGTCTTGCCTGCAAGCAGTTGTGGCTTATCGGATGCGGGCGCCTCGGCTTTGGCAAACTGTAGTCCGGCGGCTCTTAAACGCTCCACAATGCTCAGGTTGACAGGATTCTCGAAGAAGGCTTTAACAGAGATGGCGATGACTTCGCCCACGGTGTTGATGGCACTCAGCTCTTCCACAGATGCCTTCATGATGGCGTCAATATCGTGATACTCAGCCACAATGGTCTTAGCCGTGACCTCGCCCACATTGCGGATGCCCAAGGCGAAGAGCACTCGCTCGAAAGGCACCGATTTCGATTTCTCAAGGGCGTCGATGATGTTCTGGGCCGTCTTCTCCTTAAAGCTGACCTTGTCGTTGGATAGACCAAAGAGCTTGTCGTATGTGAGGTCATAGAGGTCGGCCACATTCTTGATCAATCCAGCATCGTACAAGAATTCGATTTTGCCTTCGCCGAGGCTTTCGATATTCATGGCCTTGCGACTGATGAAATGCTCGATGCGGCCTTTCACCTGCGGTGGACAGCTTTGTGAGTTTGGACAGTACCACGCTGCCTCGCCTTCGTTTTGAATCAGCTCCGTGCCACAGACGGGACAGACCTTGGTAAATACCACAGGTTCAGCGCCTTGCTGGCGTTTGTCGAAGTTCACTCCAATGATTTTCGGGATGATCTCACCGCCTTTGACCACGGTGACGGTGTCGCCATAATGCAGGTCGAACTGACGGATGAAATCCTCGTTGTTCAAGGTGGCGCGTTTGACGGTGGTGCCGGCCAATAAGACAGGGGAGAGGTTGGCCACTGGCGTGATGGTGCCATGGCGTCCTACTTGGAAATCAACGCTTTGCAGCTCGGTCTCCACCTCTTCAGCCTTGAACTTATAGGCAATGGCCCATTTCGGTGACTTGGCGGTGAAACCAAGGGTTTGCTGCTGCTCGTAGTTGTTGACTTTCAGCACAATGCCGTCGATGGCGAAGGGCAACTCATGACGTTTTACATCCCAATAGTTGATGAAGTCATAGATTTCCTCTACCGACTTGCACAGTGCCATGTAGTTGGAGATGTTGAAACCCCACTGTCGTGCGGCTTGGAGGCTCTCGTAATGCGTCTGGTAGCGCTCTTCGAGGTCGTCCATCATCATGTAATAGCAGTAATTGTCCAAGCGGCGGCGGGCCACTTCCTTGGAATCCTGCAGTTTAAGCGTTCCTGCTGCGGCATTGCGGGGATTGGCGAATAGATCGTCGCCGGCTTCAATGCGTTGCTCGTTGAGCTTGTCAAAGCTCTCAAAAGGCATCACGATCTCGCCACGCATCTCGAAAAACGGTGGGTAGTCGCCATGAAGCTTCAGAGGAACGGTGCGGATTGTCTTCACGTTGGTGGTGACATCGTCGCCTTGAACACCGTCGCCGCGGGTGACAGCTCTTGTCAGGATGCCGTTTTCATATTGCAGGCTGATGCTCAGTCCGTCGAACTTCAGCTCGCAGCAAAACTCCACTTCGCCGTCAACGCTTTTCTTGATGCGGTTGATGAAGTCTTCAATATCTTCTTTGCTATAAGAGTTTGAAAGCGAGAGCATTGGATAGCGATGCTTGACGCTCTTGAACTCTTTGGTGATGCCACCGCCGACGCGTTGAGTGGGCGAGGAGGGCGACAAAAACTCGGGAAACTCGCGCTCCAACCTAGCCAATTCCTCCAGCATCATGTCGAACTCATAGTCGCTGATGGTGGGCTTGGCAAGGATGTAATAGTTGTAGTTGTGCTGCTCCAGCGCTGAGCTCAAAGCGGCAATACGTTCGCGAGCCTCCTCCTTGGTCATCATTGGATATAATTACAAGGGTTGATGTGAAGGAGGTACAGGACCAGCCAGATCAGCGCTGTGGTGACGGCAGCCCCGATAAAGGTCAGCAAGGCACCCTTGAAGTCACGTTTGACGCAGAGCATCACCAAGATAGCCAATACTAAGAAGGCGCTTTGTTGCCATACGCACATGGACAAGCCGAACATGATGCCAGCAAAATAGTACGAGGTGCGATGTACCTTGTTGTTCATTTGTGCCCCAATCAGCACCTGTTGGCGCAGCACGATGTTGGATCCATAGAGCAGCAGCGGCAGTCCAAGGAAGAAGCTGGCGCTGTTGATGATGCCGAACGATGGCATAATGACGCAGATCGTCGGGATCAGCGCGATGTTCCAGGCTTTGATTCTGTCGTTGGTCAGCAGGTCGCAGATGCGGTAGACCATCGAGACGGTGAACAGTGATACGGCGGCGAAGAATGTGCGGCTAAGGAGCATCATCCACCACGAGTCGCCTATATCGATCGTTGATCCGTGGCCAGGCACAAAGATGACGGCCAAGATTCTCACTGCGATGGCAACCAGCATCAACGAAGTGAACGGGTGCTTTACTTTGAATTGTTTGAGGTTTTGTGGCATGTCAATTGCTTTTATCGTACAAAAATACGATTTATTTTGTAAATTTGCCTTTTAAACATGATAAATATGTTCTCTTGTCCTATCCAAATCCGAATGAGCGACCTCGATCCGTACAACCACGTGAATAACGGGGCGCAATGCAACTACTTCGACATGGGTCGAAGCCGCTTCTTTGAACACGCTTTCCAGGCTAAAATTGACTGGTTATCATTTAAATACGTTCTGGTTCATGTCGGTCTCGACTTCAAGATGCCAATCCGTTTCCATGACGATCTAGTTTGTGAATCGGCAATTCTCGAGGTCGGAAACTCCAGCTTCAAGATGATTCAACGCCTTGTGGATCAGCGGACTGGAGAAGTGAAAACGCTTTGCCAGGCTGTGGTGGTGTATTTCGACCGCGATGCTAACAAGTCGGAACGGATTCCGGATATGGAAAGAACAAAACTCTTGGAAAACATCATTAAAAACGAAGAGATATGAAACGGGTTGCAATCATTCTTTTGGCTTGTTTGCCGTTGACGGCCATTTTTGGTCAGACGGAGGCCGAACTTAACGCCTGGAACGACGTTAACGTGTACGAAATCAACAAAGTATATCCCAGAACTAATGTGATTCCGGTAGGAGAGGAGTGGTCACGATGCATCAATGGTAACTGGAATTTCAATTGGGTGGAACACCCTGATCAGGCTCCCCAGGACTTCTATAAAATGGATTTCGATGCTAGTGGTTGGAAGACCATTAAAGTGCCTGCCAACTGGGAGTTAAACGGTTATGGGACACCGATTTATGTGAACGTCGATAATGAGTTTCGTCCCAATGAACCGCCATACGCTCCTACGGTTGATAATCCGGTAGGCTGTTACGTGACGGAGTTCATCGTTCCAAAATCATGGCGTAACCGTCAGGTATTCATCAACTTCGGAGCGGTGAAGTCGGCCTACTACCTTTGGATCAACGGCCAATTTGTAGGCTTCACGGAAGACGCCAAGACCAATGCAGAGTTTGACCTGACGCCTTATGTGCAAACTGGAATGAATCGCCTGGCTATGAAGGTTTTCCGTTTTTCCAATGGCTCCTATTTCGAGTGTCAGGACTTTTGGCGCTTGAGCGGTATTGAAAGGGATGTAATCCTGTATTCCAAACCAATAGTTAATATTGCTGATTATGAGGTACATGCAGGCCTGGATCAGTACTATAAAAATGGAACCTTCTCGATTGATGTCACAGTCGATAATCCTACAGGAAAAGACATTAAGTACGGTACTTTGGAGGTTGCAGTCTATGATGGTGATAAAGAGATTGTTAAAACATCAAGGGCACTGAAAGAAGCTGTTGGGAAGCATCGTCTGAAAGCAGGACGAACTTTGCCTGGAATCAAGCCTTGGTCAGCCGAGCATCCTAATCTTTATCGCTTGGAAATCAAGATTTTGGATAGAAAAGGGAGGGTGCAGGAGAAACTTGAAACCAACATAGGATTCCGTACCTCAGAGATTAAGGATGGCAAACTTTTGATCAATGGCCAGTATGTGTTAATCAAAGGTGTTAACCGTCATGAGCACGATCCCTATACGGGTCATGTGATCAGCCGGGAGTCGATGGAGAAGGATATTGCTATGATGAAACAGATGAATATCAATACGGTACGTACTAGCCACTATCCTGATGATCCTTATTGGTATGAACTCTGCGACAAATACGGACTTTATGTTTGGGACGAGGCTAACTGTGAGTCGCATGCCCAAGGTTATGGCGAGAAGAGCCTGGCTAAAGATCCTCAATATCAGGGAATGGTGTGGTCAAGGAACCGCAATATGCTGGAACGCGACAAGAACCACCCCTCGGTGATCATGTGGTCGATGGGTAATGAGTGCGGCAACGGCGTCAACTTCGAATACACGTACGATTGGATGAAGAATCGAGATCAATCCCGTCCTGTGACTTACGAACGCGCTATTTATGACCGCAATACCGATGCCATCGGCCTGATGTATGCCAGTCCAAAATACCTGCAACGCTTTGTGGATGAGAAACTTGATACGCTTGGAAGACCGTTTATTATGGTGGAATACTGCCATGCCATGGGTAATAGCATGGGCGGCCTTCAGGACTATTGGGATGTGATTGAAGCCAATGAGCAGCTCCAAGGTGGTTGCATCTGGGATTGGGTCGACCAGAGCTTCATCGTTCACGACGACAAAAAGGACGTGGATTGGTTGGCTGTGGGTGGTGATTTCGGTCACGCTTACGGGGTAGGCGACGATGATGCCTTCTGTGCCAACGGGGTGGTCTCGTCGGATCGTACGCCGCATCATCACGCCGCCGAGGTGAAGAAAGTGTACCAGCCTATCAAGTTCAAACCCGTTGATTTGACGAATTGTGAGTTTGAAGTAACTAATTGGTTATCATTTACTAATCTTAATGAATTTGAAGTAAGTTATAAAGTATATACCAACGAGAAAACCATTCATGAAGAAGGCTTAGAGTTCGATCTGAAGCCCTTCGAAACACAGCGTTTTAACATCCAGCGTTTCCGTACCTACGGTCACCCAGGAGAGGAATTTTTCGTGCGTTTCTCTGTGAAACTGAAACAAAATGAGCCATTTAGACCTGCTGGTACCGAAGTGGCCTACGACTGTTTCAGATTAGATTATCCTTCAGAGCCGATGTCGCTCAAGGAAAATAAAGGTGCGGTTAAGGTGTATCCGACCGACAATGGCTATCTCACCATTTCGGGCTCTGATTTCACTTTATTATTGGATGAAAGAACGGGATTGTTATCTTCATATATATTTGACGGACAAAAGATTATTAACGATTACTTAAAGCCTAACTTCTGGCGTGCTCCAACCCTCAACGATGAGGTTGATTCGCATGGAAGCCTCTGGTGGAAGCAGGCTGGACTGGATAATTTGACAGCGGAACGTATGGCCACCGATACCAAAACGATGGAAGATGGACGTCTCATGATCCACCAGACCATACACCTGAAAAATGCTTTTGGCGACCTTCAAATGATTGTCAATCAGATTTATATCATCTCTGCTGATGGCGAGGTTGCCTTAAATAATCGCGTTGAGGTGGTTGGTGATGCCACTTGTCTGCCTAAGGTGGGGATGCAGATGCATCTTCCAAGGGACTTTGAAAACCTCACTTACTTCGGAAAAGATGCTGAAAATTACCCGGATCGTAATGCTGCAGGTACCTTTGGAGTATATTCAATTAACGCTTTAGATTTATTTGAACAACATGTTGTGCCACAGGATAATGGTAATCATTCAGAAGTGCGTTGGATGGCTATTGAAAGTCCCCAAAATCCCATTGGCTTGATGGTGACTTCGTCAGTGCCTTTCAACTTCAGTATGTATCCATATTCCGATCAAATCCTCACTCAAGCCGGACGAATCAACCAGTTGGAAAAGGCCAATTTCATGACCTTGAATGTGGATGCAAGGCAGGCAGGTTTGGGTACTGCTACATGTGGCCCTGGCGTCGCTGATCAATATCTGTTGATGGACACTATTTATCAATATGACATTTGTTTGCGCCCTTATCCCGTGGGCAAGCAGCATCCTGCCGAGCTTTATCGCTTCCAGGTGCCTCAAACGACCGAGTTGATGAATCCCATTCCATTGACGCCTCGTCCTACCTATCGCCTCATCAAGAAGACCACCTTCGTGAATCCTCCAGCGGAACGTTATAGCGCTAATGCCAATGTCGCTCTTATGGATGGCAAAAAGGGCGTTGTCGGCGATTATTACTGGCAAAACTGGCTGGGATTCAATGGTGACGACATGGAGGCCGTTATCGAGCTTAAAGAGCCTGTAGACGTCAATATGGTGAAGATAGGAGTCGCCCATAAACCCGAAGGTTGGGTGGTGTGGCCCAAAGGCGCCTGGGTGGCGTTTTCAAAGGACGGCAAGAAGTATACGGAATGGTATCCGACTGAATTCCCCATGTTTAACAAACCCGATCCTATGACTTCGTTAGGCCGTGTTGAGGCTCGTGCCAAAGTCGACGTAAAAAAGGTTAAGTTCCTGAAAGTTAAGGTGGAAAACCAAGGTATCCTCCCGAAATGGCATCCGAACGCTGGCGAGAAGGCTTGGATTATGGTGGATGAGGTGAGAATTGAAAATTGAAAATTGAAAGTTGGAAAAATCGTTTCAATTTTCAATTCTCAATTTTCAATTTACCAATCGACTGCTTGACGTTGCACCGGCATCGTCATGCATCGGGCACCGCCGCCACCGCGTGAGAGCTCGTTGCCCTCAAAGGTGACCACGCATTTCTTATAGCTGTTCAAGTTGACCTTGCCGTTGTACACATCGGCAGCCTTAAGCACCTCAAATCCAGCGTCGTTGATGGCCTGGATGGTATGTGTGTTGCGGGCGTAGCCGAGGAACTTGCCAGGGGCGAAGCAGAAGAAGTTGGTGCCACTGTGCCATTGTTCACGTGCTGGGAAGAAGCTGTCGCCTCCGCCACCGCAGAAGATGGGCTCTACGGGCACACCTAACTTGTTGAGTGCCACCACCAAATTGGGTTCTTCCTGTCCGACAGCCTTCTGTCCGTCGACAGTGATATGGAAGGTCTTGTACTGACTGCCCATGATCACAGGCTCGTAGGCCATGCAACGGTCCACGTCGAGCATGGTGAACACCATGTCGAGATGGATGAACGACTCGGGAGTCAGAGGTAACTCTTGGAAAATCAAGTGTTTGACACCAGGCTTGGTCTTCAGATGCTCAACCAAAGCATTGATGCCGTGCATGTTGGTGCGTGCGCTCATGCCGCTCAGCACGATGTCGTCACGGACAATATGGATGTCGCCGCCTTCCATGATGCCAGGTTCGGTGGCGCTGTATTTCATCGCTGGGTTGATGACCTCGCCGTCAAACAAAGGATGGCATTTGTAGATGGTCTCCAGGATCATGGTCTCGCGGGCGCGCACCTTGGTAGCCATGTTGCTGATCATGAGGTTGTCGAACATGGTGAACGACGCGTCTCTCATGAAAAACAGGTTGGGCAAAGGCAGCAGCGAGAAGTAGTCCTCGTCGATGGTGGTGATATCCTTCAGGTGAATGCCTTCGATGAGGGCCTTGGCGAGGGTCGGGGCGTCCATCGACTTCATGTAATCGGTCAGATAGGCAACGTTCTCGGCCTTGCAGATGCGGTCGACAAGGTTGTTCTTGACAGATTCGTTGCGAAGGATGTCGGTTAAAAGATCACTGATTTCGTGGACTTTAGCCACTTTTTGGAGCACGCCTTTGAAGTATTTGTGCTCGTTTTGTGCGACTTGCAGGTTAAGGATGTCGCTGTATAAGTAATGATGAGCCGTTTCTGGAGTCATGTTCTCCAGTTCGGGGCCCGGGGTATGTACCAATACGTGTTCCAACTTACCGATTTCGGAGTTGACACATACGGTTACTCGGTCTGAATCCATAAAAAATGTTTTAGAAATTTGGCTGCAAAGGTACGAAAAGTTTTGAATCGGGTCAATACAATTCAAGAAATCTAATTCAAGCCCTTGCGAAGTGATAAATTATTAATTATATTTGCGGTATAAATATAATTATATTATAGTAAAAATTATAAAAATATAACAATTTGAATATTAAATAATTAGTAATTTAATCCTTTAACTGAAATGGAAGAAATAACTTTACGTAGCAATTCGGAATCGTTCATTGACGACATCAAGAGACTGGTGGATCGAGGACGCAATGCGGCATACGGAGCTGTGAACGCAGTGATGATTGAGACTTATTGGCGGATTGGACAACGCATTGTGGAGCAGGAGCAAAAAGGCAAAGAACGCGCCGAATATGGAACGCAGTTGATTGAAATGCTTTCCGCAGAACTTACCAAAACATACGGTAAAGGATTCAGCAAACGAAATCTTCAGTATTTTAGAACTTTCTATCTGACATTCAATAACTTGGAAATTGTGCAAACGCGTTTGCACAATTTGAAGTGGTCGCATATCCTAACCACATTGCGTGTCGAAGACCCAGTCGCAGTACGATGGTATCTGCAAACTGCATCAACTGAAATGTGGAGTGTGCGCACACTTGACCGTAACATCAGCACACAATATTATGAGCGGCATTTCAAGCAGCCGCAAATTTTGGAAAGCCCTGACAACAAATCGGCTCCTGACAAATTGGAGATTCTGAAAAACCCTATCATGGCTGAATTTCTCGGCTTCAAGCAAGACTCTGACTTTTCGGAAACGGAGTTGGAAAAAGGCCTGATTTCTCATTTGCAAGATTTCTTGGTTGAGATGGGGCGAGGATTTGCGTTCGTGGCCCGTCAGCAGCACATTGCTACTGATATGGGCGACTTCTATATCGACCTCGTTTTTTACAATTATTTGTTGAAATGCTTTGTCCTCATTGATTTGAAGAAAGGTCAAATCACTCACCAAGATGTGGGACAGATGGACATGTATGTGCGGATGTACGATGACCTTAAACGTACCGAGGGCGACAATCCTACCATTGGCATTGTGTTGTGCAGTGAGACCAGTAAGGACATTGCCCGTTATTCAATTCTGCACGACAGCAACAACCTTTTTGCAGCCAAATACATGCCCCTGATGCCCACCGAAGAAGAACTGCGCCGTGAGATAGAACAACAAAAGGATTTGTATAGATTGCAGCAAGAGAAACGATAATCGGGACTTTTGATCACAATGAGTAACTGGAAAGCTTTTGATATTTTGCGGTCGAAATTTTCGACCGCAAAATATCAACCCTTGAGCTTAATCTCTTTATCGAGAGAATAATAAATAATTGATTAAACTTAAAAAGCCTAAAAGGTTACGCAAGCATTCTTGGGAGAATTTCTGAATAATATGTATATTTGCAAGATGTGAACTAAAATGAAAAATATGTCCGATTATTTGAGTTTAATAGATGATCTTCAACAATGTAGAAAAGGAACCGAAGAAGAGTTCTATCTTTACCAAAAGATTGTCGATTTCTGCGAAAGCAAAAAAGAAATTGAGGAATTGAAGGAAATATTGAATACAGATGTAATTGACCATTCGAAAGGTGCATTGGCGAATTGCAGTGAAGGCGAAGGGAGTATCGTGCATGATACACCTATTTTCCTAGATGATTATGCTGCGCCAATGGATAATTTGGCTGGTCTTTACATGAAGCGTAATGAATATGCGAAAGCATTGTCTCTATTGGAAAAAGCATTACCAATCTATCGTACTCTTGAGATTAGAAATCCTGAATATACAACTCGGCGGTTCTATGCGATGAAAAAAATGGTGGAATGTTTATACAAATTGGGCAATGAGAAACTGGCCTTGGTGTATGAATATGAATTGAAGTATCTTCAGCGTGACGTACTGGATATGAGAAAGAATAATTCTTAAAACTGTCATTATGTACGAAAATCTGAAACAATTGATAAACGACTTGGATAAAAAGGGAATCCAACCATTTATCGGCTATGGTAAGCCTGATGCCGATATCTTAATTGTAGGTAAGGAATGTGCAGAAACAGAGGGTAGTAAAAATTGGAAACTATTCTACGAACCCAACTTCGTTCAATGGAAAGAGAGTTTTGAAGGTCACGGATTCGGTTACACTCACGGACAAAAACCTTACGATTTCGAGCACGGCAACTTTCATCCAATCTTTCCATTCTATGCACAATGCAATAAAATAGATCTGGATAATAAAGGGTGCGGAACAAAACCAACATACTTTTATTATCAACGCCTCATTGATATGGTACGCGCAGGCAGCGCAACTCGATACGAAAAATCCCCGAACATTGATTTCTTTAAAGACTGTTTCATTACAGAATTGAATGATATTTGCCGCCCGAATGGCAAAAATCGGAGAAAGAAGGATCATGAAAAGATAGAACAGCACATCAGGGAAAGATTCGATTGGATGCGAACAACTAATTTCTTCAACACTTTCAAGGTTGTAATCCTTGCCTGTGGTCCATACAGTAAGGCTATCAAAGAAGACAAAATATTGGAAAAAGACCTATTTGGTGACGTATTGATAATCTATTGCCATCAACTTTCCTACTGGGACAAATCGCTGAATGAAAAGATTGCTGAAATAGGCAAAAAACTATGTTTTGAGAAATAGGCGTTTTTTACTTAATCGTATAATTCAATGAATTCGTATGAATTCCCCATCGCATCTAAGAACTTGATGAAGTCCTCGTTCTTGATGACGATGGTGGCGGTGTTGTCATTCGGATGGAAGCTTAACCTCGGGGCGTTCTTGAGGTTTTGGTCAATGAAAACATGCACGTGATGCTCCTCGTCGTTGATCAAGCCGAAGGGAGAGACGCTGCCGGGTTTCAGGCCGAGATACTTGTCCATGCGGGCCTCTGAAGCGAAGCTTAACTTGCCCTGATGCAGACGATGCTCCAAGTCGTGGATGTCCATCTGATGCATACATTCGAACAGCACCAGATAATGCTTGTTGCCCTTGTGGTTCCTGAAAAACAGGTTCTTGCAATGGGTGGAATCGAATTCCTTCCAGTAATTGATGGCCTCCTCGATGGTGGGGATGGGCGGATGGAAATGGATGTCGAATTCAATGCCAAGGGATTTCAAAGTGTCAACAACCTTTTGTTGACGCTCGCTCATTTCGTGGGTGATATTATCTGAGTGCATGTGCTGTATAGGATTTATCGCATTTCATTAAGTCTTCAGGAGTGCCTTCAAAAACAATCTGACCGCCTTCGTTGCCGCCTTCGGGGCCAAGGTCGATGATCCAGTCGGCAGAGCGGATGACGTCGAGGTTGTGCTCGATGACGACGAGCGTATGGCCGTTGTTGATCAGGGCTTGGAACGAGTCGAGAAGCTTGCTCACATCATGGAAATGCAAGCCTGTGGTTGGCTCGTCGAAGATGAACATGGTGGGCTTCTCCACGCTGCCTTTCACGAGGAAATAGGCCAACTTCACGCGTTGTGCCTCGCCGCCTGAGAGGGTGCTCGAGGGCTGTCCGAGCTTCAGATAACCCAAGCCTACATCTTGCAAAGGCTTGAGCCTGTTGATGATACGCCCGACCACTGGGCTGTTGCGGTCGCTGGACGTGTTGAAGAACTCGATGGCTTGGTTGACAGACATGTTGAGGATGTCGGAGATGTCCTTGCCGTCGTATTTGATCTCTAAAACTTCTTCTTTGAAACGGGTGCCGTGGCATACTTCGCAAGGCAGGTAGATGTCGGCCATGAACTGCATCTCGATCTTGGTGACGCCTTCGCCTTCGCAGTTATCGCAACGGCCTCCAGGCATATTGAACGAGAAGTAAGCGGGCTTGATGCCGCGTAGTTTGGCCAACTTCTGGTCGGCGAAGAGCTGCCGGATTTCGTCGTAAGCCTTCAGGTAGGTGACGGGGTTGGAGCGTGATGACTTGCCGATGGGATTCTGGTCGATGAACTCCACGGCTTTGATCTGTTCTAAGCTGCCTTCCAGTTCATTGAAGCTGCCGCATTTGTCAGCTGTCTCGCCCAAATGGCGACGTAAGGCAGGGAAGAGGATGTCTTTCACCAAGGTGGATTTTCCAGAGCCGCTTACGCCAGTGACCACGGTCAAGACATTGAGCGGGAACTTCACGTCGATGTTCTTCAGGTTATGCTGGCTGGCACCGGCTACGGTGATGTAGTTGTTCCAGCTACGGCGATGGGTCGGTATGGCGATTTTTCGGACGCCTGTAAGATATTGTCCCGTAAGGCTTTCCGGGCATTTGGCGATGTCTTCGTAGCTACCTTGGCAAACCAACTCGCCGCCGAACTCGCCAGCTAACGGACCGATGTCGATGATGTGGTCTGCGCTGCGGATGATCTTCTCGTCATGTTCCACCACGATGACGGTGTTACCGATGTCACGAAGGCGTTTCAGCACCTTGATCAATCGGTCGGTGTCGCGCGGATGCAGGCCGATGCTGGGTTCGTCCAGGATATAGGTAGATCCCACCAGGCTGCTGCCCAGCGAAGTGGCAAGGTTGATGCGTTGCGACTCGCCCCCGGAGAGGGTGTTCGAAAGCCGGTTCAAGGTCAGGTAGCCCAAGCCGACATCCAGCAGGAACTCCAGTCGGTTGTTGATCTCAATAAGTAGGCGAGAAGCGATCTTCTGGTCGGTTTTATCCAGCTTCAGTTCATCGAAAAAGCGTTTCAACTCGTCCAAAGGCATCAGCACCAGGTCGGTGATGCTCTTGCCGCCTACTTTCACGTATTGGGCCTCTTTTTTCAGGCGTGAGCCGTGACATTCAGGGCAGACCGTCTTGCCACGATAACGTGACATCATCACGCGATACTGAATCTTATAGGAGTTGGCTTCCACCATCTGGAAGAAAGCGTTGATGCCTTCAAAATACTCGTTTCCGGTCCATAACAGCTGCTTCTGTTCCTCGGTGAGTTCGAAATAGGGCTTGTGGATGGGGAAGTTGAAGTAATGTGCCGATTGGACCAATGCATCTTTCCATTCGCTCATCTTATCGCCTCGCCAGCAGGCTACGGCGTTTTCGTAGATCGATAGGCTTTTGTTCGGGAATACCAGATCAGGATCGATGCCGATGACGCTGCCGAAGCCTTGGCAGGTAGGGCAGGCGCCGTAGGGGTTGTTGAAGGCGAACAGGTTGACGCTGGGCGTTTCAAATACCATTCCGTCGGCCTCGAAACGCGAGGAGAACTCGGCGGTACTGCGTTTTCCGTTGGTCTCTGCCACAATCTGGCAACTTTCCTTGCCTTCGTAAAAAGCGGTCTGCACCGAGTCGGATAGCCGGCTGACCTCGTCACGGATCTCTGCGTTGACCTTCACGCGGTCGATGAGCAGCATCACTTGGTCTTTGGCTTTGATTTTGCCCTGCAGATAGTCCTCAATCCTGATGATTTCGCCATTGACCATCACGCGGTAGAAACCCTGTTGCATCAAAATGCTGAGATGCTCTTCGATGGTGCGGTTTTCGGGCAGGGTGATGGGGGCGATGATATAGGCGGTTGAGCCGATGGGTAGATTGAAGATGTGTTCCACCACGTCGCTCACCTGATGTTTCTTGACTTGTTGTCCCGAGATGGGGGAGATGGTCTTGCCGATGCGGGCGAAGAGCAGCTTGAGGAATTCGTAGATCTCGGTGCTGGTGCCCACGGTGGAGCGTGGGTTATGGGTGTTCACCTTCTGCTCGATGGCGATGGCCGGCGAGAGTCCCTTGATGCTTTCTACATCGGGCTTGTTCAGGCGGCCCATAAACTGCCGCGCATACGAGCTCAGGCTCTCCACATAGCGCCGTTGCCCTTCGGCGTATAGGGTGTCAAACGCCAATGACGACTTGCCGGAGCCCGACAATCCCGTGATGACCACAAGTTGGTTTTTTGGGATATCCAGGCTCAAGTCCTTCAGGTTGTTGACCTTGGCGTGACGGATGCTGATATGTGATATTTCTTTGTTTCTCATTTACTTGCGACTCCACATAAATGGAATAACACTCTGGCGCCTACGTTGCCGTCCCAGTCGCCGCCGTCGGGTGATGGGGAGACTTCACAAAGGTCGAAGCCGATGATGGTCTTGCCTGCCTCGCGGATCTTGTTGAGCAGGTACATCAGTTCTTCGTATTCCATGCCTCCGGGGACGGGTGTGCCGGTGTTGGGGCACAGCTTCGGGTCGAGTGCGTCAATGTCGATGGAGATATACACTTTCTCTGGCAGGGTGTCGATCATCTCTTCCACGATGTCCTTCCAGCGGGCGCCTTCATACATGCGGCGACGGTTGTCGCGGTCAAAAAACACTGAGATGCGGTCGGGTTGGCTGAGAGCTAAAGCCTTTTCTTGATGGCAATAGTCACGGATACCCACCTGTACCAGATGCTTTACATTGTCAAACTTCATGGTGTTGAAGAAGATAGAGGCGTGTGAGTATTTGAATCCCTCGAAAGCGTCACGCAGATCCATGTGGGCATCGGCGTGCAGGATGCCGTATTCCACACCTTGTTCATGGAGGTACTGGTGATAGGCGAGGGGACAGCTATGGTCGCCACCCAACAAGCCAACTACTTTGCCTTTGCCCTTCCAATAGGCGATACGCTCACGCAGCCATTCGTTTTTCTTTTCCGTTGCGGCTTCAATGCGTTTATAAAGCGCTGCGTATTTCTCCGGCTCATCATCGATGGTGCCTTCGTAAAGTGCGTTGATGATGTCTTCGCTCAAAGGTGCCAACTCATCGTGCAGTTCGCGGAGCTCCTTGGGGAATTCGTCCATCCAGATGCCTTTTTGCCACAGGTCGGGATAGTCGTGGTGGCAAAGATCTACTTGCATGGATGCTTCCATGATGGTGGCGGGTCCGTCCACTGTGCCACGGTTGTAGCTGGTAGTCAGTTCCCATTCCACAGGAATGATTATGATTTGTGCCTCTTCGGCAGTGCATGGCAGACCGTAGATGCCAGAATCGGCTACAGCGGCTGCGTTGGGATCAAAAGTGTTTTCCATAGCGTTTGTTCAAGGTGTGCAAAGATACAGCTTCTGTCGAACCCTTGCAAATTTTCCACAAAATTCCTCAAATGTGTCAAGTTGTGGAATTGGTTCCACAATTTTCCACACTTTATAAAATAGGTAGAAATTCATTAAAATATTGATTATTAAATGTTTAAATAATTTGGCACAGATTTCGCTAAAGGAGTGACAAAATTTCGATCATGAAAAAGCTTCACATCATAACGGTTTCAATGCTTCTTGCAACAGCTTTCACTTCATGCGTGGTGAGCTCCTCAAAATATGAGGCTTTGCAAGCTGAACGTGACTCTCTTGCCAATGTGGCCGCTACCGTGACCACCGACTTTGAGTCGTCATTGCGTACCATCAACGAAATTGAGATGGCATTGCAGACCGTCCGCGAAGCTGAAGGCATCATGATGATGGAAAATCAGGAAGGCAACAGCAGTTACGCTGAGGCTCAGATTGAGGCTATCGACCGCACCATCCAGCAAAACAAGGCTAAGATTGCTGAGTTGGAACAGCAGTTGGCTGCAGCAGGCTCCAAGTCGAAAGAACTCAATACCACCATCAATCGCCTGAAGAACGAATTGAACGAAAAGGATACCTATATTAATAATCTCCGTGAGGAACTGAACATCAGCAAGGCTCAGGTAGCTGAACTCTCTGAATCGGTGGAGAACTTGAATGCCAATATCGACAATCTGAATGTTCAAAACGCAAAACAACAGGCCACGATCAGTCAACAGGATGTTGCGCTGAACACCGTTTATTACATCGTAGCCACAGCGGAGAAACTTGCAGCCAATCACATGATCAACCAAGGCGGTCTGTTCACAGCCGACCAAGTCACTGGCGACATTGACATGAGCATGATGACCGTCGCTGACAAGCGTGATTTGAAGGTGCTCCCCCTGAACTCAAGAAAAGCAAAAATTTTGACAAATCATCCAGAAAGTAGTTACCAGTTAACAAAGGATGACGATAAAAATCTCTCTCTCGTGATCGTCGATCCAAACGCTTTTTGGAGTATATCTAATTATTTGATTATATCCATCAAATAAATTCTGCTCGTTTTCAATTTTTACGAAAGCCTTGCTTCTCCCCGTTGCGAGGCTTCTTTTTTTTATATCTTTGCAGCAGAATTTCATGTTATGAAACACACGATCCTGATTGTCGAAGATGATGCCGCTTTTGGAGTAATGCTCCAGACTTGGCTGCGAAAGAACGACTACGACGTTGTTCTGGCTACTCAATATGCACAGGCTAAAAAGGAGATTACCACCAAAAAGATCGACCTGATCTTGACCGACTTGCGTCTTCCCGACGGAGACGGCATCCTGCTGATGACATGGGTCAGGGAGCAGCTCAAGAGCCGTGTGCCTTTCATCGTGATGACAGGATACGCCGAGGTGCAGACCGCTGTGTCGGCCATGAAATTGGGCGCTTTCGACTATCTTAAGAAACCCATCAACCCGAGCCTCCTGGAAGAAAAGATCACAGCGGCGCTCGAGACCGGTCAGGAGGAAGAAGAGCTTTTCCGTCCCAAGAAGGTGATGGTCAAAGGCAGCAGTGAAGCCATTAAGCGGCTTTATAAGCATGTGGAGCTAGTGGCACCAACCAAGTTCTCAGTGCTTATCCTTGGCGAGAGCGGCACAGGTAAGGAATATATCGCGGAGATGATCCACGAATGCAGCCCCCGTCGCGACAATCCGTTTATTGCCGTTGACTGCGGAAGTCTCTCCAAAGAGCTGGCTCCCAGTGAGTTGTTCGGACATCTGAAAGGCTCGTTCACTTCGGCCATTGCCGACAAAAAAGGCGTTTTCGAACAAGCAAAGGGTGGCACCGTGTTTCTTGATGAGGTAGGCAACCTGCCTTACGAGGTGCAGATGCAGCTGCTGCGTTCCTTGCAGGAGCAGAAGGTGAGACCCGTGGGTTCGGCGGTCGATATCAATGTGGATGTGCGCATCGTGGCCGCTACCAATGAGAATATCGAGAAAGCTATTGAGCAGGGTAAGTTCCGTCAGGATCTGTATCACCGTATCAATGAGTTCACCCTGCAGGTGCCTCCGTTGCGTGAGCGTATTGAAGACTTAGAAGAGTTCGTTACCTTCTTTGTCGCCCAAGCCAACGAGGAATTGGGCAAGGAGATCAAGGGCGTTTCGCCTAAGGCAATTGCACAGATGAAACAGATGCCTTGGACCGGCAACCTACGCGAGCTGCGTAATGTGATTCGTCGTTGCGTGCTGTTTGCCGAAGGCGATTACATCGAGGCTGAGGATCTCCCAGTTTTCCCTGAAACGATAGAAAAACCAACCGTTTCGAACGATGACTATGCCTTGCGTCCAGGCAATGAGCGTGAGCAGATCGAGGCAGCATTGGCTAAGGCTCGTGGCAACAAGACCGTGGCGGCGCGTTTGCTTCAAATCGATAGGAAAACCTTATATAATAAGATGCATCAGTTAGGCCTCGAGCTTTAACTTTTATCTTTTATCTTTAATCTCTTACCCTATCCCGTATTTTTCGGATAACAATTCAATTAAGTCATCGGCTTGTGCCATGAACTGGATGGCATCGTCTTTCCATTCAGGATAGGCATCGGCGCCTTGGCCTCTCGACTCATTCATCTTGGAAAGGAAGGGGATAGCCTTTTCCTGCTGCAGTTGGATGAACATGGGGAGCATCTTGTGGCAGAGGCCGTGGGCGGTGACGAAGTCGTCGTTTTCCACACATTCGTTCAAAGCCACCAAATGGTCGGCAGTCGACTGGGCAAAGACGGTAAGGATGCCTCGGATGGCTTCCTCGTCGCCGCCCATCATGTCGCACAGCTGGGTGAAGTCGGTGAAAGAGCTCTCTGTTGCATGCTCCTCTTCCATAAAGTGGCGGCCGAACATGCCTTCCAAATCCTGTAGGTTGAACGGTTTCTGCAGGAATCCGTCGAAGCCTTCCTCTTTGGCTTTGGCGGTGTCGTAGTCCATGCGTGCCGTCATGAGGTACACAGGCTTGTTGGGATCAGCTTGCTTGAAAAGTTTCAAGATGTCATTACCCGTCAAAGCGCCCATCTCGCGGTCGGTCAGGACGTAGTCGAAGGTGTCGATATGTAGCAGCGCTTCGTCGATGTCGTTTTTCGAGCGGCAGATCATCACTTGGTGGCCAAGTCTCTTGACCATGTTACTCACCACGTTCAGAAGGGTGTCG
>JAEEGL014664677.1_pt1 | contig 28367 bp, 11 predicted proteins | sample 9134231 | NCBI WGS metagenome assembly JAEEGL01 (sample SAMN16246548, study PRJNA631951) | gut metagenome | biome: gut microbiome; feature: rumen; material: fiber-attached | host: Bos | place: Iran: Karaj | collected 2018-10
CCGGCGGAAGCCATGACAAAATTCGTAAACCGCAGCAACGAGATCATGAAGATGCTGACACAGGCATGATCTGCAGCTATTTTATAAAAATCAAATCATTTAGAGCATGCCGGAAAATGTGATCGTTTTCCGGCATGTTTTCTGTAAAAGACAGGCCGGCGGGTTACAAGAAAAAAGCGCTGTCCCTGTCATAGAGTTCTTCGTATCAATATCATGTCACATATTGTGCATTTTGCGAGAATTTCCTTGATAGGCCATAACGGACAATGGTATAATAAATTAATTATTTCTTTTGGGAAAAAACGGCTCCGGCAGAATCCGGAGAACGCCTGTAAACAACGATAAAACGTGGATGGAACCTGACAACAAGAAAGGAGACAGTGTATGCGTAATTCTGAACACCCAAGGTATCGAAAGAGAGGGCTGAAGAGGCTGCTTGCGGGAATGCTTTGCATGATCCTGATCCTGACCTCTTCTGCCGTAACGGTATTTGCCGAAGAATCGGCGGATCTTATGAACGATCCTGTCATGGAAGAACAGGCATATTTCGAGACTGTTCCTGAAGAGGCAGCGGAAGAAAGCGAACCGCAGGAACTTGTCAATGAGGCGGAAGAACCCGTAGAGTCGGAGGAGGAACTTGAAGACCGTCTTTGCGGGGAAGATCAGTCTATCCTGAAGTGGTGTTATGACCGGGATCTGGAGAGATTCGGAGACTGCTATGTAGAAAACTGTAAGATCTACCTCCTGGATGAGGGAGGGAACGAAAAACCTGTTGAAGACCAGATATCCGGTTTAGATGGTCTAGCCAGATATGTACTGGAAGTCGGACAGACCTACAAACTTCGGATCGTTCCCGATTACGGATACAGAGTCCGCAATCTTCGCTATGACGATTACACACTGATCCCTACGGATAAATATGGCGTGTATTCTTTCACCATGGGCCATAACAAATTTCGTCTTTGGGATGTGGTGGAAGAAATCCCGCCCGAGGAACTTGTTCTCGTAAATGTGAATTCTTCCGTGATCGCAGGTTATTCTGTGATGGAGAATAATGACGGAAATAAGCTGGAGGAGGCAATCAGCAATAGCGATGAGAGCAATGGCGGATTGTTCCGTTTGGTCGTTGAGGATGCAGCGATCGAAGAAAATCTTGGGAATAGCGCTGGCATAGTAGGTGATTATTCTGCTGTCGGTGCGGTTAAGATCGATCCCGAGATCGTTCTCTATAACGGGATGGAAGGAGACTACGGGCAAAGGGAAGTCTGGGTATCCGATAAACTGGTAAGTCCTTTAAATCTTAACGGTGGCAATTACACGATAAGCTTTAAACTGAATGAGCCGTATTTTGAAGAGGAAGAAAATCAGATCGATTTTCTGGTTGTATGTAGGGATGATAACTCTGAATCCGTGTTGCTTCAGAATAGTACAGTAAGCGAAGAAGACGGCAGACTTGTGCTCACATATTCCGGCGTTGGGAAGCCGTGCGGAACGTTTACATTCTTCAGGGAAGATTTGGACGATGCTCAGCCGTCATTTACATTGGATCCTGTCGTGACGGATGAGAGTCTGGCGGAGCTGTCCCTTGTTCCTGCTGAGGGCGCAAGCGGACTGTTCGTTGACGAAGGTAATTATTTTTATCAGGGCAGCGGGGATATCCGTCTGCAACTGAAAAAGGATGGAGAAGTATTCAAAGATACCATGCATATTGAAGACGGCTTTTCCACGGATCTGCGGTGTCTCTTCTTTGTGCAAAGCGATAATGAGGAAGAAGAACCGTTAGAATATGATGCGTCAGTGGATCAAAATGGGGTTGTTACACTTTTCGCGATAAGTCCTTACAATGGCGATCTGCAGATCAAGGAACTATTGGATCATGCAAAAGCAGTAAATAAGAACATTTCGGTCAAATTGCAATGGGATATGCCTCATGCTGCAAGCATGGTTCTGAATGAGGGAAATGACGTTGACATTGTGTATGACGACAGCCTGATAAGTGATGATGGTGAATTTGCCTACATCAAACCGGATGCGGAAAAGATCCGCTTCAAGGTACAACCGGATGAGAACGATGAAGTCCTCTCCGTGACCGGTACCCCGGTGAATCTTTGGGCGGAAGAAAAAGAGGAGAATCCTGCAGAAATAGAAATAGCTTATGATGAGGCAGGAGGCAGGTATGCAACGGAACTGTTAACCCCGGATGCGGACGGCTGGTACGAGATGGATGTACCTCAGCCTGAAGAATGGGAATTTGGCAGAGTTCTCGGGATCAAGCTCAATGTAAACGTGGAAAAGCGCAACAAGGTTTCCGTGAAAGTGAAAGACCTCTCATTCACTGAAAAGAAAGCTTCCGTTGAGCTGTTTGATGTTACTATACGGGTCGGCTCCAAAACCTATCCGGTTGAACTGGACAATAAGAGTACAGAGTCTGTCACGGATGATGAATATTATGCGTTTGTTCCGATGGGAGCAACGGTTACGGCTTCGGTTTCTTCCAAGGATGAATTATGGACCGTCACCGGTGTGAAGGTCATTGATGCCGGCAAGAATAGCGGGAAAGATCAGAAGGCAAACAAGACCGGTGAATATACGATCCAGACATTCGGGGATAGTAAAACAAATGATTCCTCTTTGGAATTACAGGTCAGTGCGGTTGCTAAACTTTTGATCACGGATGAAGATGGCAACGAACTGATCCCGGAGAATAAGAAATATAACCTCGGAAAGGACGAGACCTTCAAGGCTTCGGTACTCTACGGTTCGACCTTCGAGGAAGGCGGATCGAAGCCGTATGTTTGGCCGTCTACGAACTTTAAGAACGGGTCAAATGTTATTGGCACCGGCGAGACGCTTGAAACAAACGGCACCACGCTGAATACTCCAAAGAGCCTGACATTGAAGGCCTCCTTCCGACCGAATGGGCAGACTAAGGACACCACGCTGTCGGCTTCGTTTGCATTCAGCGAACCTGTTAATGTAGTGACGATCAAGCCGCTTCAAAAAGGAGCAGGTAATGACGAGTGGCTGTCAGCGCCTTTTGGGACGAAGCAGACCTTTACATTAACTTACGGACCGTCAGGCGCCAATACCAAAAATCTTGTGGCAGCGATATACAAATGGGTTCACAATCCTATTCCGGAGAATGAGTGGAATTATGATCTGGAATACTATAAACCGATCACTGCCTTTGGTTCTTTTAACGGAAAAACCTTGATTATTGATCCGGCCAGAGCCAAGAACGACCCGGAATATCGTCCGGAAGGAGCATTGGATCTGGTGATCCTGGACGGGGAAAGGATAGTAAAAAGTTGGAGTCTGGTTTTTGAGGCATCGGAACTGGTCAACGCTGAAAATCCGCTGACACCCGGTGTGAAAGCAAACGACGCACTTTCCTCTGTGCAGGAGATCGGACTGTCCTTAACGCTTCCGAAGAAGGTGAAGGCCATGAACGGCCTGTATTACCGGATCGAAGCTGAGACGGAAAGCGATAATCTGAGTTATGAAAGGGATATGGATGGTGAAATCAGAAATGTAGATGTTTACCGGAAGAAAGTTGTGACCTATATTCCCTCCTCTGAGAAAACCTGGGCGCTGAATCTTGCGGATGATCCCATTACCGTTGAAGACGGCTGGTTTATGGAATATAACGTCAAGGCGCAGATGGTCTATGCGATCCCGAGTGATGATACCGGAAATGAAAAGTATGACAACGGGTATCTTGTATATTCTTATGGAGACGAGCTTGGCGCGCAACCGTTTACAAACAAAGAACACCGTTTCGAAACGAAGCTTACGTTGACAAAGAAAACACCGGCCAAGATCATGGTCGGGATGACGGATGTTCCGATCGCGGTCCCGAAGTGGTCCAAGACAACAACGGTCAGAGGGCTTGACAGGGTTGAACTGCTCAACGAATTCGGCAATTCCAGAGGACACTGGAACCGCTGGGATGCAGCCGACAGCCCTGAAAACAATGAACTGCTGGATGTAGACCCCGTAACCGGGATGATCACCCTTGATACAACAAGGATGGAAGATGATGAGGACGGGGAAGAATGGCTCTGGAGCCTGGAGCCCGGAAAATATAGCATTGTTGCCTATGCGATCGCAGGCCCCGGAAAAGAAACGACGGCAACGCTGCCGATCACGCTTTTAGAACCCATCAGGGATCTGAGCGTGAGCGCACCCGGAAGAGTACTGAAGACCTATGGTAAGGCTGCAACCGTTAAGGCGGATGTTGCATACAATACGGCAGATGACCGGTATGGTGTTCCGGCAGTCAAAAAAGTGGACTGGTCCGTTAAACAGGTGGATGAAGTCAGGGCTGACGGGACTCCCAAGAGCTACAAAGATATTGAAGACGGTCCTTTGGCAGGCATGATCACCATCAAGAACGGAACGGCAACGATCGATAAGAGTCTGCTTGTGGATAGTACAAAAGATGCCGGTGCGTATACCTTCGTGATCGCTGCATCGGCTGCTGATTTTGAAGGAAATCCCGTTACCGGTTACAGTGATCCGATCGTGATCAGCTCTGAGGAACAGATTCCGACAACGATCCGCTTTGCATGGGATCAGTGGAGAAATGATGTCTTCACGGGCTATGCTTTTTCACGGATCACGGAACAGGAGATCAGATACAATAAGGAGGCTGAAGGAACTCATTGGTATGAACCGTTCTTCTCAAACCAGATCCAGCACAGCAGAGTGTTTGTTTACGATCAGTACGGACACGGTATGGCGGCGGATCTGAAACTGAGCGGCGTGAAACAGAATGAAGAAGGGAAACTTGTTCTGGAGAAGCCCGGAAAAGTGTCGATCACGGCTACCGCACAGGATGGCAGCAAGAAGAGCAAGAAGATCGAGTTTACGATCGACTATGCGGATGTGCGGTATGTGCCGAATCTGCTGATCCAGACACCGATGCGAAACGATCCGAACGGGGATCCGTTCCTGAACTGTAATGATCGTTGGAATGAATTTGGCAAAAAAGGGACGGAAAATGATGCGATCTGTAATCCGCTTCCTGCCAATAAACCGATCTATGTGCACGTGGCCGGTGTCAGGAACGCTGATATCCTGTTTGACGAGAATGGTGAACCGGAATTTGTGGACAGAGGAGGCCGTCCGGATTTCGGAGACAACGGTCTGCTGAATCATAAACTTGTTGTGAGCGGCGGTAAGATCAAAAAGACGTTTACGGGATATCTGGAGAATTATACGACCTATGAGATCCTTCCCGATAAACATGACATGACGATCACGCTGACGGACAATACGGTATCGGCAAGGTTTGGAAGAGGAAAAACAACAGACGAGTACTTTGTGGAGAACCAGGCGATCCCTGCGGATACGAAAGCGAAAGCACCGACGATCAAGGCCGATAAAACATCGATTTACAGTTGGATGTTCTTTGAAAGAAGAGTGCTCGAGGATGGCGAAGGCAATGTGAATTATAAAGACCTTCCGAATCATGTCGAATATGCACTGACAAAAGATATGCCGTCTATTGACGAAGGAAAAACGCTTGCAGCCAGACTCTATATGGATGAGATCAAAACGGACGGCCAGCATATGATCTCCGGATTTCTTGGCCTTTCCACTGACGATTGGTGGCAGGACGCAAGAATCCAGACTGAAGGGCTCGTCATTCCGTTAGAAGGCGGAATATTCAGCATCGATTACTTTGAAGAGCGGACGGAAAACTGGGGCGAGGGAGATGTTCAGGTCTTTGACAGCATGGAGATCCCCGCGGGCTCGTATGATTTTTATGTGTCCGTCGGACAGGCCAACCGGAACGGTGAAAACCTTACAGACTTTGAAGCGCTTGCTAAGCCTGTAAAGATCACGGTGAAGGTGGCAAATGCGCCTGCACCGAAACAGACAAGTGCCGACAAGACACCTAAAATGCTGGTAGATGGTGATGGAAATGCGTATGCAGCGATCACTGAACCGGTCGTTGCAAACAGCAAGTGGGTTCTCCATGACTATGAGATGCTTGCTGCCAACACCAACGGACAGACCAATCTGTTCAGGGATCTCTTTGAAGTGGGTTATGATGACAATGATAATGCCCGGATCGTGCCGCGGCTTGATGGTATGCCGGAGATCTGGATGGCTGTCGGAAGCGGCAAGAACATCAAATATGTTGTCATGGGACCGGATTATTTCTGGTATGAATTAAGCCTGCTGAAGGACGGTAAATTATATGTGAGACATGATGACGAAAAGGACGCGTATGTCGTATCGAGTAAAGATGATGATGAAGCGGAACTTCTCGTGAATAAGAAAGCACAGCAGGCGGCCTACAAGAACTTTGTGAAGACGCATTGCACCGGGTTCATGAGATACAACGTGGTCGGTGTGAACGGCAGTATTTACACATTCACAACACCCATCACGATCGGTATCGATGATTTTGTGGATTATCAGGGCGAGCATGGCGAACCGCAGGGATGATCCGCCTGTGTTGGTTCTCTCTGACCTGCATGTGAAAAAAAATGTTTCTGAATGAGAAGGCGCCGGGATTTCCCGGCGCCTTTGCTGTTTTTCCGTTTTCTCTTAATTTAATCCGTAATATTCCTCGATCGCGACCATCCACACGGCGAGATATTCATGCTCGAACATGGTGGAATGGTATTCCGTTTTCCCGTCATTGAAGAAGACGGTAGATTCATTGTAGTTCACGACCCAGATGTCATCCTTATCATCGTATGCGGTCACATGATAGCGGTATACTTCAGCGTTGTTGGCATCCAGATCACATGAATTGATCTCTACTTTCATATCATGGAAGTTGTTTGCCATGGCAAGTGCCATGATCATGTTTCTTTCAATGGAATCTTTATCGGAGATCAGATCCTTATCCACGAGCATGCAGGCGAGCATGCCATAGAAAAAGTCGCGGTTGATCACCCTGCCTTTTTCCAGAACATCTGAATCCACATAGTCCAGAAAACCATTAAGATCCTTGTCATTACCGTTAAACAGTCTGGTGGAACCGTTTAAGCCGCCGTTTGGAACCACGTTGATATCTGTGCCGTTCGTGGTGACATCCGCATAACTGTACTTGGTAAGAGCGCCTTCACTTCCGGCATTTTCTGCAGGCTCGTTATCGTCCGGTTCGTCAAAATCAAAATCAGGGCTCGTATCCGATTTCGTATCCGAGTCCGTATCCGGCCCCAGATCCAGATTTCCCAGATTATCAACGGCGTCTTCCAGACTGTCGAGATCGATGTCTTCTATTTCCTCATATTGGTCTTCGAAGTCTTTTATATATTCATTAGCGGCCTTACGTGCAAAATGCAGCACAACGGCACCGACGATGATGGACAATGTGAGAACGGCACCGGCGATGATCAGAATGATCAGCCATACCTTGTTTTTTTTCTTCGGGGGCATATTCGGAGTGCCGCTTACGCCGTTTGCCGGATATGTTGGCAAAGGAGGTGTTGGTTGTACGGGTGTATTTTGCGCAGCATTTCCTACAGGAACTGCATTTTGCGCATTCCCAACCGGTGCGCCGCAGTTGGCACAGAATTTCGTCCCTTCACTTACTTCACAACCACAATTTTTACAAAACATATTTTCCTATTTTCCTTTCTGTTCCAGATTATTCTTTTTCGGATTATCTCAAGGATTATATCAGAACCTGTATGGTATGCACAAGAGAAACCGCCATTTTGCTTTTTTCACTTTGTCGGATGCTCGTATATCATCTTCTAAATCCGGATGCTGTGAGTGTGTACGGTCAGGTCCTGTGATGCGGGCTTTACATTGCTAGAGAATGCAGAATATGGTATGATAAAAAACAATCTTTTCAGGATACGGTAACCTGAGAAAATACAGATCCAATCGACTTTTTTTCTAGGAGGACACTAAGAGATGCGCAATGTATTGGAACAGATGAAAAAAGGATACAGGGCCGCAAGACGCCTTGTTGCGGGATCGCTTGCGTTTGTAATGATCCTGTCCTGCATGCCGGCAGCGGATGTTTATGCAGCGGAAGCAGCGGAGGAACCTGCAGTCTATACGCAGGAAGAAGCACAGACAGCCCTTCCGGAGACAGAAAGCGAAGAGGAGGCTGTTCTGCAGGAAAAAGCGGCAGAAGATGCCCCGGCAGATCCTGTTGAGATGACTTCTTCCGATGCGGATACAACCTCCGGTGAAGAAGCAGCTGAAGAGGCAGAGACGGAGGCGGAAGCGGAAGACGCAGAACTGCTGAACGAACCTGCAGGGTATACGGTAACTGCTACAGACAAAGACAAACATCCGTTTCGGATCGAATATACACAGGGTACCGTGGAAACAGATGGAACGGTCTATGTTGATGAAGGAAAATCGTGTATTTATGCAAAGATTGATTGTGACAGAGATCCTAAAGGAACAAAGAATTATGGGGTCAGGAATGTCGAGGCAACCATAGGCGGGGAGCCTGCTTGCGTACGTTTTGATGGCGATTCAAATTCGGCACATTACGGTATGTGGAAGATCAGTAAGACGGATCAGGAGACGGAACCGATCGACGGAAATGTTGCCATTACAGTGACGACCGAAAGGGTGTATTTTGTTGACTTTATCACGGAACAGAATGCAGACAAGATCGCGATCAACCCGGATGACGGCGATTTTATCGGTAATTCGAACTTTAACGATGAGCATGGCGTTTATGTATATGCGGGAGGCACGCTCTCGTTCCATTTCCTTACGAATGAGGGATACAGGGTCACAAAGGTAACACAGGGCAGAAACGGCACGGAACTGACTGCATCAGGGTTTGACCTGTACAAAGAAAGCAAAATAGAGTCGCCATCCTATACAACAGGACAGATCAACGCGAATACTACGATCTATACCGACAGTGAAGAAAAGGCATTGCGTGAAGTTGAATTCGTCGATCGTGAAAACAGCAGGGAAGCGGAGCCGGTTCCCGATGGAGGCGATCTGGTTCTGAACCCGGATGATGAATGGAGCGTGTATGTGTATGACGGAGGGAAACTTTCATTCCATTTCAAGGCGTTTGACGGATGTGAGATCAAAAGAGTCGAAGAATACGGGGATGGTGCTGATCCGGAAACCGAGGAAGGAACGCCCCTTACAGAGACAACAGGATCCTCTGTCTATGAGGGGGCATACACAAAAACGGTCTCTTATACGATAAATCCGGTTAATGAAGACAAACAAATCTGGTTTCAGACCGAACCGGGCATAGAAGGAAACAGATTGATATGGAGCAATAATAAGCCCTACAATCTTTCGATCTTAGAGGGCGCTGATCCTGCAACCGGCCTGATAAATGAAGGCGCAACAAGTATCAAAGTAAAGATCCGGACCGATAAGAGCAAGGAAAAAGGTGTCGAAAACTACGGTATCGTCCATGGCGGCGTTACCGCATTGATCGATAAAGACAGCCCGGCTGATGCGTTTGTGGAACATGATTACGGCGAGATCAATCTCACGGACGGTGAGTATATCATCAAAAGGAATGCGGCGGGAACCGCAGCGTTCAACGATGGTGATGTTATTATTTACGTAGAAACAAAGAAAGTACATTTTGTCGGCTTCCAATCGGATGAGAATGCGCACGCGATCGGATGTGAGCCTGTCTTTGCGGAAGTTGCGGGCACGAAGCAGTATAACCATATCGGAACATCACCGTGGGAAGGCGGCGTATATGTATACGACGATAAACCCATGTCATTCCGCTTAAATCCTTACTACGGATTTGCGGTAAATGCTGTCAGACAGGGCAGGAACGGAGAGGCGCTGGCATTCCCCGCAGATCCGTATACGGAAAACGAAGGCGGAAGGTCCTACAGTACCGGTATCTTTACAACGAATCCGATCCGTGACAGAACTTACCTGTATATAGAGAGCAAACCGGACAGGCAGGTGATTTTTACAAACGAAGATCAGGTGGATTATGTGATCGACGATGCAAGCACCGGAATGATCGAAGAAAGAAAAGACCAGCACGGGAATCCGATCCGGTTACTCAAAGCAAACAACGGCGAACTGATCGTCAAGGCAAAAGCAAAGGACGGCAACCGTCTTACTTCGCTTATCTGCCGCACTGTGAATTTCTATACCTATAATGATACTGTTGGTGAAGGCGACGAGGCAGAAGAGATCACAGAGATCGGCTATGAACAGGCGACTTCCTATGCCGGAAAGACAGTCCTTTCTGCGTACAAGATGGAAGGCGGATATTCTTATTACAAAGTCCCCGTGCCTGTTGCAAGGGACGGTGACGAGTGGAGTGTTCTCGGCCTGGAGATCTCGGCCAATGTCACGAAAATGGTACCGGTCTCGATCGTGCTGAAGGATGATGAAGGGCCACAGGACGCGAGACTGTTTGATGCGGTAGTCCGTGTGGGCTCTCAGAAGTATCCGATTACAACCACGCGCGTTGACTCGGGTGATAATTCCAGTCCTTACAAATATGTTGCATCGGTTCCGGCTGGCTCGGATGTGACCGTTTCGCTCATATCCAAAGATGATCTGTGGACGGTCAGCGGAGTTGTCGCTGTGGATGACAGCGTGAACTCAGGAAACATACAGAAGCCGTCCAAAAACGGCGAATATGCACTGAAAGTCGGCGATAATGCCACCCTTACCGCAACGATTACACCGGTCATAAAACTGGTGATCACAGATAAAGAATATAATGAACTGGAAGCGGTCAGGAATGTTTATACGATCAAAAAAACGGATCAGTTTGTTGCATATATCGCTGAGGGATCGAGAATCCTTAACGGCAAACCGAATCCTAATGCTGTATATTCAGGCGTGACTTTTTACAATGGCAGCAAGAAGATTGTAGCAAAAGAGGGCATCAGTCTTGGCGCTTCAGGCTGTGTACTGAATACGACAGGAGAAGCAATGAATCTGTCGAAACTGCCGCTGAAAGCGAAATATGATAATAAGACATATACCGCAACGCTGAACTTTACCAGTATGCCGACAAAAGCAACTGTTTCAATGGCTGACGATGATGGCTTCATTTTGTTGACCTACGGTCAGAAGGCAACGATCAAGGTGTCCATTGACGGCGATACGAAAGACGTCGAAGCCACGATTTATGAAGTTGATGAGGATCACAGTTTCAATATGCTTGCGGATGTAACGGATATCGGAACATTTGACGGAAAGACGGTCACCATTGATCCGAAGACGGAAAGATACAAAGAAGTGGTCAAGCCGTGTCAGCCTATGGCTATAACGTTTGACGTTGGAGATGAGCGAATCGGCTATTACTATCTTTTCTTCACGGCACCTACGGTACATGACAAGGAAGCTCCGATCGTCACGGAAAATGCGTCCTTGTCCACAAACCAGGCACTGGGCCTGAATCTGAAACTTCCCAAGGGCGTCAAATCTGCGGAAGGCATGTATTACGAGATAGAAGCCCGGATTGTGGAAGAAGACAAAGGAGAGGGTGTGGACTTAGACGGAGATAAAGTTCCTGATTATTATGATCGTCAGGCATATTTAGATGATAAGGGAACAGACGATCCGGATGATGATGAGATCGTCAGCGTCTTCTGCAACGAAGCAGTCATGTATGTACCCGCTTCCGAAAAGAGCTGCGTGATGAACGTTTCGCTATGGCCAAAGACACGGGAGGATGGCTGGAGACTGAAATATAATGTGCGTGCAAGGCTGGTATATGCGGAGGAAGATGACGAAGAAGAATTGGGCTATAAGATCTTAAAATTCAACCTTGGAGGACACCAGACTGAGCAGGCAACGCCAACATCTGATCCGATCGAAGTTTCTACAAAAGACAATACGTTTGAGACAAAACTGTCCCTGACGAAGAAGCTTCCGTCCAAGATCTACAATACACAGAATTCCATTCCGGTCGCCGTTCCGAAGTGGTCCAAGACCACAACCGTACAGGGCCTTGACAGAGTGGAACTGATCAACGAATTCGGTAATGTGAGAGGACATTGGAGCCGCTGGGACGACAATGAAAGCGATCACGGCAGCCACAGTGAACTTTTGAATGTTGATGAGGGAAGCGGCCTCATTACACTGGATACCTCCTGGGAAGAAGAAACGGGAGGAGAAGAGGAATGGCGTCATCTTGAAGCCGGCAAGTACACGGTCGTTGCCTATGCGATCGGCGGGCCGGGTCAGTCTGCAAAGGCAACACTGAACCTCACGCTTCTTGAATCCATCAGCAATCTGACTGTTACTGCACCTGTAAGAGTGCTGAAGAATTATAACAAGGCTGCAACCGTCAAGGCAGAGGTTGCTTACAATACGGCTGAATGGGACAAAGTACCCGCAACAAAGAGCGTAGAGTGGAACATTTTACAGGTCCATGAACCTGCACATGACGAATATCCAGCTACTTACAAGGAGATCGAACCGGACAGCCCGCTCTATGGCATGCTGACGATGAAGAACGGCACGGTCACAGTTAACGCAAAACTTCTCATCGATCCTTTACGTGAAGATGCGTACAGCTTTGTTATTGCGGCCAGAGCAGCGGACTATGAAGGGAATGATGTATGGGGATTCAGTGATCCGATCAGGCTTACCGCTCAGGCACAGATCCCGACCGAATTCCAGTTCGTATGGGATGATACTTACTGGGATGAAGGATTGCAAAGAGAAGTGCTGAAAGAGCGTAATTATTCGCCGATCACGGAAGAAGAGATCACAAGAAGAGAGAAAGCCGCAAAAGAAAAAGATATCTACGTGGAACCGTTCTATTCGAATGCGATTCATAATTCCAGGATCCTAGTGATCGACCAGTACGGCGAACAGATGTATGCAACGTTGAAACTGAATGGGTTGAAACAGGCCGCAGACGGAAGACTCCAGCTTTCAAAACCCGGCAAGATCACGATCACCGCAACGGCAACGGATGGCAGCAAGAAGAGTAAGAAACTGCAGTTTACGATCGCAAACGGTGATGTACGTTTCAAGCCGAATGTGCTGATCCAGGATGCGGGCAGAGAGATCGATTTTGAAAATGCGTTCATCAATCTTCCGGTCGGAAGCGATCGTTTTCATTCCGAAGGGATCACAGCCTGTGACAACTGCTTTCCTTTGAACCGGTATTTCTTTGTGCATGTGGCCGGTATCCGTTACGGAGATATTGCGGGAAAAGACCGGTTCCAGGCGTGGGCATCGCCTGATTTCGGCAATAATGTCATGTTCGATCACAGTATCAAAGTCAGCGGCGGGACGATTAAGGAAACCCGTACGGATCTGCTCGAGAACTACACGACATATGTGATCTTACCGGGCGCTAAGGAAACAAGGATCACGCTGACAGACAAAACGAATGACAGGGCTTATGGAAGAGTAAAGGCGGACTATCAATATACGGTAACGAACGAGGCTTTCGCCGATAACAAAAAAGCTGCAACCATCACAGCTGATAAGAGCAGTATCCTGAACCATATGTTTATTGAAAAAGATCTCTATACAAAAGAGCACAATCCGAACCATGTGGTCTATACGATCAAGAATCCGGCTGAAGTTCCTGACGGATGTACACCGGTCGTACGTGTATATATGGACGAACTGACAACCGATGCGCAGCATAACTTGTCCAAGTTTATCGGGATATCGGATGATGAAAACGAAGCGGAAAGCCGCAAGAGAGAGATAAACGGAATCTGCCTGAATGTGGAAGACGGTAAGTTTGCGATCGACTACTTCCGGGAGAAGAAAGAGACCCGGAGAGTAAATGATGAGGATAAGGATTTCTATTATTGGGAGTTTTTCGAAACACCGGCCGGCACATATCATTTCTATGCGGTCTATGGTTATCAGGATCCTTCTGAACAGTTCCATCCGTTGAACGCGCCGACAAAGCTTTCCGTAAAGCTTACGGCGGCAAAGAACCCTACGGTGACGCTTGCGTCAAATGCTCTGAAACTCACAGAGAATGGGGAAAAATATGATGCAAAGATCGAACTTCCGGCTGTAAAAGACGGTGTCGGTATTCTTTCCTCCTATGATCTGATCAGTGCAAATGTTAGCGGTGCGGCCAACCGGTTCAATGAACTGTTTGTTGTAGAGGCCACGCCGGCTCTTGATGAAAATGCGATCCTGACAGACGAAACAGATGTCAGGCTGACCGCAAGAGACGGTTTAGATGAGTTCATTCCAATCGGCAGCGGGAAGAGTGCGCAGATTGTTCATATCAGGAATTGGTATGAGTTGAAACTGTTAAAGAAAGGATTGTACAAAACACTGCCATCTGATCCGGATACGTATGATAAATATGGCATGATCGTGGGCTCTGCTTTACTGCAGAAGAAGGCATATGACAACTTTGTGAAATCGAACTTCACCGGATTCCTGCGTGTACGTGCGATCGGATATGACGGGAGGGAGACGGAAGCCTATACAAAGATCACAGTAAACATTGATGATTTTGTGGATGCGACACCGGAGAGCCCCGAGAGTACCGCAGACAGATGGACGATCACTTCTACCGCTCTGGGTAGTGACGGAAAATGGAGGGACGATACAGGCAAGGATCACGGCAACAAGCCCCCGCAGATCGGAGGTCCCCGTATAGATGGTGCGAATACTTATGCGGTGTTTATGGTTGATACGACAGCAGATAACTGGCTGCATTGGAAGGCGAGTTATGGCCCCAGCACTGTTTGCACCGAGACAAGGTTAGATATAGCTATTCCAACTGCAAGTGAAAGTAGTTATATCGGACCGTATCCCCCGTCGGGCACTCATACATACGAGGTCTATGTTGTGGCTCTTAAGGGCGGCGTTACCGAAGAGGCCTGGAAAACCGGTAAATTTGACGAAGGAGGCAATGACCTGGAAAAGATGCTGTTCTCTTTGGATAAGGCTTATGAATACGATGACGAATGGAATATTATAGGGTCACGGCCCGGAAACATTCTGGCCATCGGTCACTTGTCAGGTACGTATACCGCACACTGATCACCGTACGGCTTGAGCCGTTCATTGAAACATGCTATGATGAAAGCGTCGGGAATATTCCCGGCGCTTTTTGGAGGAACAAATGGCCGGAAACATCGTTTATATTCAGGCAAATGAGAAGATCGCGGAGTCCTTTCAGGAGGCATTCGGCGAGAGAAATATCGAACTGATCGTGGCAGGGACGGCAGCAGAAGCGCTTGAGATCATGGAGCAGAAGGATGTCGGCCTGCTTCTTGTGGATATCAATATTCCGGATATGCGGCTGTCAGGGCTCGTGGAGATCTGCAGCAAAAGGTTTCCCGCCGTGATCATGGATGTATGCGTGGATGTCCTGAATTCCCTGATGATCACCAAACTCGTAAACCGTCATGCGATCCACAAGATCTTCGTGGCGCCATGGGATGTGAAGGAAATGGTGGAAGAGATCGAGGAATCCCTGGATGTGTCAACGATCTCAAGGGAGCGGATCTTACATGAAAAGGCATTGCTCGATGAGAGCAACCGGTTTCAGGATACCCTGCGCTCCTTGACGGAGTCTTTGAAGAACCAGCAGTTCAGCTACGGCAAGATCAGAAAACTGACGGATCTGCTGTTTCAGGGCATCGCTTCGTTAGAAGAAACGGACACGGACGGGGCGGAAGACAAGCCGGAAGATCCTGCACTCAGACAGATGAAGATGATCTTTGACACCTATCTGCGCATGCAGACGACGGAAACCCTCGAGGCTTCCCGCCTTGAAGATACCGTCAGGGCCGATCTTGAGAAACTGCAGACAAATCTTCCTTCCTTTACTTACAAGGTTTCGATCGTCTCTTTACAGACCGCATCCAAAGCAAAGATCGCAGACATCCGCTTTACGTTGTGGCTGTTGTCATACAATGCCGCTTATACGAAAGAGCAGTGCACATTTTCCGTCACAAACGATACATCACTGATCTTTCGCGTTCTGTCAACAGGCAGGACAACAAAAAAGATACCGTTTTTGGAACGGTATCTTTCAGATCTTATCAAAATCACGGCAACGGGGGTAACTGAAACCGTATCGGCAGAGGAAACGGAATATACCCTTGATTTTTCCGAATGATCTTATTCGACCGGCGGTGTTGTGAGCGCCGCGCTGGCCGCATCCACGAAGTCATTGATCGTCATGCCGTCCGGGATCGCAAACAGCGGGATGCCGTTGATGTAACTGTGTACGCAGTACGGCGTGCTGGCATAAGGATCACCGGTCGGATCCGCATAGATGACGCCGGTCCCGATATACGGACAGGTATCGGAGGCGCGAAGCCCGGTTGCCGTACAGACCGAACCGACCATATGCATGTCACAGGTGGAAGAAGGCACATTGTCGATGGAGAAGATCTCGGAATGTGCGCTGCCGTCCAGATCGCAAAGTCCCGGTACCGCGAGTTTTCCTGATTTCGAGCACACCGTTGCGGAAGTGATCCCTTCGGGCTGCTCGAATGTCTTATATTCCAGATCCTCATGGATCCTGCTCATGCAGGCTCTCCACAGGGCTTTTGCGATTCCCGTTTCCGTTTTTCCCATATGAACATTATTGTCATATCCGGCCCAGGCACCGCAGGTATAGTACGGTGTGAAGCCGCAGAACCAGACGTCCACATCCTTACTGGTGGTACCGGTCTTGCCGGCGATCCCCATGTTTCCGAAATTGACTCTGCCGCCGGTTCCCTTGGTAACAACGTCAACCATGGCGCTGGTCAGCAGATAGGCGGTGGTCTCCTTGATCACCTGACGGGTCTGCGGCGTGTTCTCGAGCAGCACGTTTCCGTCATGGTCAAGGACCTTGGTATAGAAGACGGGCTTTGTATAAGTTCCGCCGTTGGCGATCGTCGCATAGGCGGCAGTGATCTCTAAGTTGGTGACACCATCCGTGACGCCGCCGAGCGCAAGAGCCTGCGTGATATCGGAAGAGATCGAGCCGTCCCATTCGGTACGTCTGTCGATCAGGGTCGTGAAACCGAAGTTCTGCAGATAGTCGAAACCAAGCTGCGGACCGATGTCCGTCAGGGTCTTCACCGCCACGATATTCAAGGACTGCTCGATCCCGTAGCGCACGGTACAGATCCCTTTGTAACCGGTGTCGTACCAGTTGGAAACCGGACGTCCGTTCGCATAAGAGAAGGGTTCGTCCACCTGCGTGCTTGCAAGCGTAAAGCCTGCGGAATCCAGCGCCGGCGCATAGGCTGCAAGGACCTTAAAGCAGGAACCGGGCTGGCGTTTGGTGTTGGTCGCGCGGTTCAGTGTCAGGGAAGCGGCTTTGGTCCCGCGTCCGCCGACGATCGCTTTGACTTCGCCGGTATGATGATCGATCAGTGTCATGGAAGCCTGCGGCTGCGGCGTGATCGATTTGGTCTCGGCTACGAAAGTGTAGCCCGGTTCTTCGACGAAAGCTTTATATTCCTCGATCTTTGCGTTCGCGTCTTCCTCGCTGTCAAAGATCATGTTAAAGGTCGGATCTTCCTGCTTGAAGTGACTTTCAAAATTCTCTTTACTGAAATTCACCGGATCGCCGTTTGCGTCCTGATAGCTGACCTGATAGTTCAGGAGCCATTTGGTGCTTTCGGGATAGTTGTCGGGGTTGGCGAATTCCTCATCGCAGATCCTCTGCAGAGCGCGGTCCTGTGTGGTGAAGATGCTTAAACCGCCGCTGTAGAGCGCATTGTAAGCCTGCGTGTAACTGTATCCTTTGATCTCCTGCAGATCGCTTAACACCTGGTCGGTCAGCTCGTCGACAAAGTAAGTATAGATCGTGTTTTTCTCGGTTTCCTCGTTGACGTTTTTGATCCTCGAATAGACATCATCGGCCATCGCCTCATCGAATTCCGTCTGGGAAATGTAGCCCTGGTCGCGCATTTTCCGAAGGACCTCTTCGCGTCTTCCGGCATTGTTCTCCGGATGCGTGATCGGGTTCCAGCGGGAAGGGTTCTGCGTGATCGAGGCGATGACGGCGGATTCGGAAATGGTCAGCTCGCTCGCGGGTTTTCCGAAATAACGGTTCGAGGCAGCCTGCACGCCGAGCGTACCCTGGCCTAAGTTGATGGTATTTAAGTAATTCTCCAGGATCGTATCCTTGTCCATGTTCTTCTCGAGCTGGATCGCGCAGTACTGCTCCTGGAATTTACGTTTGAATTTCTCGATCTTGCTGGACTCACTTGTCCAGGAAGTGAAGACGTTGTTTTTCAGCAGCTGCTGTGTGATCGTGGATGCGCCCTGCGAGAGATCGCCGCTTAAAATGGCAGTCACGCCGGCACGCATGATACCCTGGATATCGATCCCGTTATGTGTGTAGAAACGCTCGTCCTCGATCGCAACAAAAGCGTGCTGCGTATGCTCCGGGATCTTATCCAGCGTCACGTAGATCCTGTTGGAATTCTCTGCGATCAGCTTGGTGATCGTGTTTCCTTTATTGTCATAGACCGTCGTGGAAAATCCTGCGGGTGATACGTCGACATTCGTAACATCCGGCGCCGTATCGATGACGCCCATGAAGATGCCGACACCGCCGCAAAGGCCGATCACACAGGCGGCCACTGCGGCAAAGACCGCGATCTGAAAAATGATGATGGCAATGGATTTCCCCATTCTCGTCGTGGCGGAGTTCAGTGCCCTCTGCCTTTGACGGATCCCTGCTCTTCCGTAATTCATAACGATTTCTTACTCCCTGTTCATCTGCCGCAAAAATCAAGGCGCGGCATGTTTACTCCACATCCTTAACAGTATAGCAGAAATTCCGTTTAATAGGTAGTGAAAGTTTTGTAAACAGGTGACACAGCGGTTGATTTTGACATAAAAGTATTTTATGATAAAAACTGCTGTGAGTTTTGTCATGTGTTGCGGGATGGACAACAGGCTCCTATGAGATATATCAAAGAAGGCGGAAGCGGCGAGATCGTCGAGAAAAAATCACGGTTTATCGCAACGCTGAAGGCGGTCAGTTCGGAAGAAGAGGCGGCCGTATTCATCGCCGGGATCAAAAAACAATACTGGGATGCAAAGCATAACTGCACGGCTTTCGTGATCGGAGAGGATGCGCAGACCACAAGGTGCAGCGATGACGGTGAGCCTTCGGGAACCGCGGGACGCCCGATGCTTAACGTACTGACTTCTGCAGGGCTTACAAATGTCTGCGTGGTCGTGACGAGGTATTTTGGCGGGACGCTTCTTGGAACGGGCGGGCTGATCCGCGCCTATCAGGAGGCGGTCAAAGAAGGACTGTCAAACTGTGTTATCGTGCAGAGAGTGAGCGCGACCGGTTACAGCGTGGAAACGGATTATAATGGGGCCGGAAAACTGCAGAACCTTTTCGGCAGGGAAAACGTGATCGTTGAAAACAGCGATTTCAGCGAAAAGGTGATTTTTACGATCCTGCTTCTTAAGGAACAGGAAGAAGAGATCTTAAAGAAGATCGCGGATCTGACGCTGGGGGCTGCCACGGTAAAAAAATGCGGCACGAAAATGGCGGAGATCTGAATTAATATTCTAAATTTAGAGAAACAGGAGGTGCGGGATGCAGGAAGTACAAATGGATGAAATTCTCGAATTGATCGAACAGAAACAGTACTCGCGCCTCAGGCAGGAATTGTCGGAATGGAATGAGGCCGATATTGCTGCGATCTTCGAAAAACTCCCCAAAGAAGAACTGATCAAGGTGTTCAGGATCCTCCCCAAGACCATGGCGGCGGATGTTTTTGCATACCTTCCGATCGAGACGGAGCAGACGATCATCACATCGCTGACCGACCGCGAGGCGGCAAACATCATCAACAACCTGATGGCCGATGATGCGACCGACCTGATGGAAGAGATGCCGGCGGGTGTTGTCAAGAAGCTTCTTGCCAATGCAAGCGCGGAAGCCCGTCGTGACATCAACCATCTGCTGCGTTATCCGGAGGATTCGGCCGGATCGATCATGACGGTCGAGTTCGTCGATCTCAAAGAAAACCTGACGGTCAAACAGGCGATCGACAGGATCCGCAAGACGGGCGTTGACAAGGAAACCATCAATATCTGTTATGTTCTGGACAAAGAGCGGCACCTGATCGGTACGGTTGCCTTAAGATATCTGCTGCTGCATGACGAGGATGAGATCATCGGCGACATCATGAATGACAACATCATTTCCTGCAACACGATGATGGACCAGGAAGAAGTTGCGATGCTGTTCTCCAAATATGACTTTACCACGATGCCGGTCGTGGACAACGAGGACCGGCTGGTCGGCATCATCACGATCGATGATATCGTCGATATCCTGCAGGAAGAGGCTACCGAGGATATTGAAAAAATGGCAGCTATCGTGCCGACGGACAAACCGTATATGAAAACGGGCGTCTTTGAGACCTGGAAGAAGCGTATTCCGTGGCTGCTTCTGCTGATGATCTCCGCAACCGTGACGGGCGGGATCATCACACACTATGAGAACGCGCTCAGCACCTATGTCGTGCTGACATCCTTCATTCCGATGCTGATGGATACGGGCGGAAACGCCGGCGGACAGGCCAGCGTTACCATCATCCGTGGTCTTTCCTTAAATGAGATCTCTTTCCGGGATATTTTCAGGATCATGTGGAAGGAATCCCGCGTGGCACTGCTGTGCGGCCTGACGCTGGCGGTTGCGAATTTTGCCAAAATGATGATCATCGAGCGTGTATCGATCCCGGTGGCGCTGGTGGTCTGCCTGACGCTGATCATGGCCGTGCTTTTTGCCAAGCTCGTCGGCTGCACGCTGCCGATGTTAGCGCAGAAGGTCGGGTTTGACCCTGCGGTCATGGCATCTCCTTTCATCACGACGATCGTGGATGCGCTTTCTCTCGTGATCTATTTCCAGGTGGCAACGCATCTGCTGCATCTGAAGGGTTGAGTCTTTACAAATTCTTTAAAAAGCACTAAAATATTTTTTGTGAAATCAGACGGTTTTTGCACTGCCGTGATCGCAGAAAGCATGATCACGGTATGTTCAGGGCTTCGGTTTCACAGACAGTTTCAGCAGCCGTAACCTGCAAAATAACGCGGGATCTTACGGGCTGTATTTAAAGGAGGAAAGAATTATGAAAAAGAAAGTACTGGCAGTGCTTCTTGCTGCATCCATGGTAGCGGCACTTTCCGGCTGCGGCGCAAATCAGGCGGCTACGGCAGTGGAAGATGCAGCCGATCAGGCAGCAGAAGCGGTAGAAGAGAGTGTTGAAGAAGCAACCGACGCTGTGGAAGAAGCAGTGGATGAAGTGGGCGAAGATTTCGGCACAGGCGAGATCAAGGTATGGGTTGCCGATGCGGTCGTTGATTTTACAAACGCCAAGATCGCCGAATTTATGGAAGCAAATCCGCAGTATGCAGGCTACACCGTAACGGTTGAACCTGTCGGTGAAGGCGATGCTGCAGGCAACATGATCACAGACGTACAGGGCGGCGCAGACATCTATGCGTTCGCACAGGACCAGATCGCAAGACTGGTTTCCGCAGGCGCTCTGGAAGAAGTTGCTCCCGAGAACGAAGCGGCAGTGAAGTCCGAAAACGATCCGGGCTCCGTATCCGCAGCAACGGTTGGCGGCGTGCTTTACGCTTATCCGCTGACATCCGATAACGGATATTTCCTGTACTACGACAAGAGTGTCGTAACAGATCCTTCCAGCCTTGAGAAGGTCCTTGCAGACTGCGAAGCAGCAGGCAAGAACTTCTATATGGAGATCAACTCCGGCTGGTATCAGACGGCATTCTTCTTTGCAACCGGATGTAAGCTCGAGTACGAGACAGACGATCAGGGTAATTTCACGGCAGCAAATGTGACCTATGCATCTCCCGAAGGTGTTGTCGCACTGAAGAAGATGATCGAATTAAACGGCTCCAAGGCATTCCAGAACGGTTCCGCAGCAGGCGAAGCAACCAACGTTGCAGCGATCGTTGACGGTACATGGGATTCCTCAACAGTAAAAGATCTGTTCGGTGACAACTATGCATGCGCGAAGCTGCCGACCTTTGAAGGCGCTGACGGCAAATCTTACCAGATGAGTGGTTTCGGCGGATTCAAACTTCTCGGCGTAAAACCGCAGGAAGACGACAACAAACTGGCAGTTTGTGATGCACTGGCTGCATACCTTGCAAGCGGCGATGTACAGCTTGCAAGATACAACGAAGTCGGCTGGGGTCCGTCCAACTTAGCAGCGCAGGGCTCTGCTGATGTTAAGGCTGATGAGGCTCTCGCAGCACTCGGACAGCAGCTTGCATACACGATCCCGCAGGGACAGTACCCCGGCGAATACTGGGAGCTGGCAACTGCTCTCGGCGACAGTGTCAGAAACGGTGAGATCTCTGCAAACAGCAGCGATGACGACCTGATGGCAACACTGCAGTCCTTCCAGGATACCTGCGTAGGATACGCGAAGTAGATCATTGCACGCCGTGCTGAACTCGAAAATGCTGTGCATTTTCTCGTTCAGGGCTGGCGCCCTATCATGCAATTATCATCAAGCTCAGCTTCCATGCGAGCATGACGCTGACCTTAATGAAATTGCATGGCACGGCTTGCAGAAAAATGATATAATAAACCCGGCGGATAGATTTTCGCCGGGTTTTTTGATTTTCATATCATAACAGAGGATGCAGGGGGCATTTCTTATGGGAAAAGGGATTATCAGAATCTTTCAGACCATCGGCGCCGCATTTAAGGAAGGAGACTTCCGGTGCAGGATCTCATTTCTGCTCATGGGGTTCGGACAACTCTTAAGAGGGCAGTTTGTCAAAGGCGCCGCATTCATGTTACTCGAGGGCGCGTTCATCAAGTATATGGTGAGCTTCGGCGCCCGTTATTTTTCCAAACTTTCCACACTCGGAACGGTGGCGACACAGAAAGTCCGCCGCAAGACCATTTACGGGGACAACAGTTTTCTGATCCTGCTGTTCGGGATCCTGACGGTCTTTGTCATTCTGGCATTTGCCGTTCTGTGGTATCTGAATGTCAAGGATAACTACGAGATCTTAAAGCTTGTCCGTGAAGGCAAGAAGATCCCGACGAACAAAGAGAATCTGGCGTCTCTTTTTGACAAAAACTTTGACAAGACGCTGCTGGCGCTTCCCGTGACCGGCATTTTCGTGTTCACGGTCCTGCCGATCGTCTTTATGATCTGCGTCGCGTTTACGAATTATGATAAAAATCACCAGGCGCCGACGAACCTGTTTACCTGGGTGGGACTTGAAAACTTCGAACACCTTTTGTCCTTCGGCTCCTCCGGCATGGGCAGAACCTTTGCGCAGGTCCTGATCTGGACGCTGGTATGGGCATTCTTTGCAACATTTCTGGATTATTTCTTAGGGCTTGCCGTTGCGATCCTCATCAACAAAAAGGGGATCAGATTCAAGAAACTCTGGCGGACGCTTCTGGTCGTGACCATCGCGGTGCCGCAGTTCGTATCCCTGCTTTACGTGATGAAGATGTTTGCCAATGACGGATTGATCAACGGGTATCTCATGAAGTGGGGGTGGATCTCCTCGCCGATCCAGTTCTGGGTGGATCCGATGCTTGCGCGGATCACGATCATCGTGGTCAATATCTGGATCGGGATCCCGTACATGATGCTGATCGCCACGGGCCTTCTGATGAACATCCCCGAGGACCTCTACGAGAGCGCAAGGATCGACGGCGCATCGGGCTGGCAGATGTTCCGGAAGATCACCCTGCCGTACATGCTGTTCGTGACGGGGCCGTTCCTGCTCACGCAGTTTACCAACAATCTCAACAACTTCAACGTGATCTACCTGCTGACGCAGGGAAAACCTTTGAGCATGAAGCTGGCGGAAAACGCCGGAAACACGGACCTTCTGGTTACCTGGCTCTATAAGATGACGGTGCTCGATACCAACTACCGGATGGCGGCGGTCATCGGGATCATGGTATTCATTGTCACGGCGGTTGTATCTCTGGTGGTCTACAACATGCTGCCGTCGGTAAGAGATGAGGAGGGCTTCCAATGAAAAAGAAAAAGATTGCGGGCAATATCGTTTCCTATATCGTTTTGATCCTGATCAGCATCGTCTGGCTGTTCCCGTTTTTCGGCCTGTTTCTGCAGAGTTTCAGAAGCTATGATCCCAAAGTGGAATACGGCGGCATGGTCGACTATCTGGTTCCGAAGACGTTTTCTCTTGATAACTACAGGTTTTTGTTCAGCGGACAGACCAACTTCTTAAAATGGTACGCCAACACGCTCATCATAGCGATCTGTGTAGCTGTGATCCAGACCGTCATTGTGCTCTGCGTCAGCTACGCGCTTTCAAGAATGCGTTTTTCGGGCAGGACCTTCCTGATGCGCTTCTGGCTGATCCTCGGGATGTTCCCGGGTTTCCTGACGATGATCTGTCTGTATTTTCTGCTGAAGCAGTTCGGCCTGACGCAGGCAGGCGCGGTACCCGGCCTGATCCTGGTCGGGACGGCAAGTTCCGGTATGGGCTACTATGTCTGCAAGGGCTATTTTGATACGATCCCGAAAGCGCTGGATGATGCGGCCAGGATCGACGGCGCTACCAGGGCGCGCGTGTTCTTCACGATGACGATCCCGATGAGCAAGCCCATCATCATCTATACCGCCCTCGTTGCCTTCATGGCACCCTGGTGCGATTATGTGTTTGCTTCCTATGTGGCCTTCGGGCATGACGAGAGCTTCAACGTGGCGGTGGCCATGACGAGATGGGTATGGACCAACGACTATCAGGGCTACTTTACCAGGTTCTGTGCCGGCGGGATCCTGATCGCGATCCCCGTCACGATCCTGTTCATGTGCCTGCAGAAGTACTATGTGGAAGGTGTCACGGGAGGCGCCGTGAAGGGTTGATCCCAGATGAAGAAAATCCTGCCGATCGTTATATGCATATCCATGATCTTGAGTGCGTGCGGAGCCGCCGGTTTTGGCGGCTCTGTTTCTGATGCCGTGGATGATGAATACCGCAACTACTATGAGATCTTTGTCTATTCCTTTGCGGATTCTAACGGGGACGGGATCGGCGATCTTAAGGGTGTGACGGATAAACTTGATTATATTGCAGATCTTGGCTGCAACGGCATCTGGCTCATGCCCGTTCAGCCATCCCCGACCTATCATAAATATGACATCACTGCCTATACGGATATCGATCCGCAGTACGGCACAATGGGTGATTTTGACAATCTGATCAAAAGCGCCCATAAAAAGTCCATCCGCGTGATCATCGATCTTGTGATCAACCATACATCGATCGAACATCCCTGGTTTACGGAAGCGGCAGAGTATCTAAGATCCCTTCCCGCATCGGATACTCCCGATCCCGCCAAGTGCCCGTATGTGGACTATTATCATTTTTCAAAAGAACAGCCGGATGCTTCCTGGTATCCGCTTGCGGGAACGGACTATTATTACGAGGGAAGCTTTTGGGAGAGGATGCCGGATCTGAATCTTTCCAATGCGGCAGTGCTTTCGGAACTGATGGCGGTTGCGGATTTTTGGATCGACCGGGGCGTGGACGGCTTTCGGATGGATGCGCTGATGCATTACAGCGAGACGGACACGAAAGGAAATGCGGAGATATTATGTAAACTATATGATCACTGCAGAGAAAAGGATCCAGATTTTTACATTGTTTCCGAGGTGTGGGCCGCGGAACAGACGATATTGCAATATTATGTAAACGGAGCGCCAAGCCTGTTTGATTTTCCGATGGCAGGGGCGGAGGGAGCGCTTGTTAAAGCTGCCAGAGGGAAGATGAGTGCGGAGCGTTTTGTAAGCGGAATGCTTGAGGCAGAAGAGAAACGTTTCGAAGCAAACCCCGCTGCGATCAATGCGCCGTTTCTGACCAATCATGACATGGGCCGTGTTTCGAATGCGTTAAGCGGAAAGCAGGAAGATCTGAAGATGGCGGCGGCACTGCTTTTGAACATGAACGGCAATCCGTTTATCTATTACGGCGAAGAGCTCGGCATGATCTCCAAAGGGAACCGGGACGAGAATAAGCGGCTTCCGATGCCGTGGACGGAAGAGGCGCTGTGCAACAGGCCGGGTCTTGCCGGGGAAGGTCAGTCCGGGGCACGGAGCAGAGATTATACGTGTTTCGGACCGGCGGATGCGGATGAGGTGGTGCAGAAGTGTGAACCCTGCGATGTGCAGAGAAAAGATCCCGCCTCGCTGCTTGATTTTTACAAAAAGGCGCTTTCCTTAAGAAACCGGTATCCGCAGATCGCAAGGGGCAGGTCTGAAGCCGTTGCTGACGTTCCGGAAGCGATTTTCAGGGAATGGAAGGGAGAGAGGATCTATATCGTATACAATACGGAGGAAGAAGAAAAGTCTGTGACGGACCCCGTGTTTTCGGATAAAATGATCCTTGAAACATTGTGTGCGACAGACCCGGAACAACAGGCAACGCTTTATGACGATGGGCTCATCCTGCCGCCAAAGTCCGTGGTATATCTTAAGGAGAAGTGATGGCAGATGAACTGTCCGGAGGTCCGGAACGCAAAAGATGTGATTTTGACGCAATACAAGTGCTTGCATAATGAAAAAGATATGTGTATATTTGATAAGGCAGTTTCTAAGGTGCAGCCGGGAAACTGTCTTTTATCGTAAGGACCCGGATCACAGCGTTTATCTGCCGGTGTGAAGCGGCAGGCTGTGATTTTGATAAAACAGAATTTACAAATAAGGAACAAAGAACATGAGACAGGCAAGAGAAGATATCAGAAACATCGCGATCATCGCGCACGTCGATCACGGCAAGACCACGCTCGTTGACGAACTGTTAAAGCAGAGCGGGGTGTTTCGCGAGAATCAGGAAGTGGCGGAGCGCGTCATGGATTCGAACGACATCGAACGCGAGCGCGGGATCACGATCTTATCCAAAAACACCGCGGTGACCTATAAGGGAACCAAGATCAACATCGTGGATACACCGGGACACGCGGATTTCGGCGGCGAGGTTGAGCGCGTGCTGAAGATGGTCAATGGCGCGATCCTGGTCGTGGATGCGTTTGAGGGCGTGATGCCGCAGACCAAATTTGTGCTCAAGAAAGCGATGGCTTTGAAACTTCCCGTCATCGTCTGCGTGAACAAGGTAGACAGGCCGGAGGCAAGATGCACGGATGTTGTGGATGAGGTGCTCGAACTGTTCATGGATCTGGACGCGTCGGACGAGCAGCTGGATTGCCCGTTTATTTTTGCGTCTGCCAAGACCGGACAGTCCGGACTCGACTATAAAAATATCACACCGACCATGGAGCCGCTTTTTGAGGCGATCTTAAATTATATCCCGGCGCCCGAAGGGGATCCGGATGCGGGTACGCAGGTGCTGATCTCCACGATCGATTACAACGAATATGTGGGAAGGATCGGTGTCGGCAAGGTGGATAACGGCGTGGTGAAGGTCAACCAGGAAGCTGTGATCGTCAATGCGCACGAGCCGGAGACGCAGAGAAAGGTCAAGATCTCCGCGCTTTATGAATATGACGGCCTGCAGAAAGTGAATGTCAAGGAAGCCGGGATCGGCGCAATCGTTGCGATCTCAGGCATCTCGGATATTCATATCGGGGATACGATCTGTTCGCCGGAGGATCCGAAACCGATCCCGTTCCAGAAGATCTCGGAGCCGACGATTGCGATGCAGTTCATGGTCAACGATTCGCCGCTTGCGGGACAGGAAGGAAAGTATGTGACCAGCCGTCACTTAAGAGACCGTCTGTTCAGGGAACTGAATACGGATGTGAGCCTGCGCGTGGAGGAAACGGAATCCACCGAGTGCTTTAAGGTATCGGGACGCGGGGAACTGCATCTGTCAGTCCTGATCGAAAACATGCGCAGGGAAGGCTATGAATTCGCGGTCAGCAAGGCGGAAGTGCTGTATCATACGGACAGCAAGGGACGCAAAACAGAACCGATGGAGCTGGCCTATGTGGATGTTCCGGATGAATTCTCCGGCACCGTCATCGAGAAGCTCGGACAGCGCAAAGGGGAACTGCAGAATATGACGCCGATCACCGGCGGCTACACCCGTCTGGAATTCTCGATCCCTTCCAGAGGACTCATCGGATACCGCGGCGAATTCATGACGGATACCAAAGGAAACGGGATCATCAATACGATCTTTGACGAATACGCGCCGTATAAAGGCGATATCCAGTACAGAAAACAGGGCAGCCTGATCGCGTTTGAAAGCGGGGAATCCGTAACTTACGGCCTGTTTAATGCGCAGGAGAGGGGCATTTTGTTCATCGGCCCCGGCGAAAAAGTATATTCCGGCATGATCATTGGCCAGAACGGAAAGCCCGAGGATGTCGAGATCAATGTCTGCAAGACCAAGCACCTGACCAACACCCGTGCTTCCGGATCGGATGAAGCCCTGCGCTTAACACCGCCGAAGATCTTATCTTTGGAGCAGGCGCTCGAGTTCATCGACACGGACGA
>JAEEGL014680404.1_pt1 | contig 28367 bp, 20 predicted proteins | sample 9134231 | NCBI WGS metagenome assembly JAEEGL01 (sample SAMN16246548, study PRJNA631951) | gut metagenome | biome: gut microbiome; feature: rumen; material: fiber-attached | host: Bos | place: Iran: Karaj | collected 2018-10
AATAAATCTTAAAATATATTTTAAAATATTATTTAATATATTATAATAATAGAAGTAATATTTAACTTAATTATAAATGGATTTATTAAAATTCTTTATTTTACATATTTATATTCTTTTTTATTGAAGATAGGGATTATTGTTTATATTTTTTATTTTTTAATATTATATTTATTATTTATTATTTTTTAAATTGTAATATATATTTTCAAAATAAGAAATTAAATAATGATATAAAAAAAATTATTATAAATAAATTATAATAATTTTCCTGGAATATAATCATAATTATCTTCGATTTCATATATTTTCTTTTTTCTTCTTTCTTTTCTAAAAATATAAAAATAAATAAAAAGCAAAATAATAATAATAACACAACCACAAAAAATTAAAACAATTTTAATATGAAATTTTTTTTTACCGTATTTAAATATCCCAATAAATTTTCTATTTAAATCAAAACATAAATACAATTTTTTAATAAAAGGAAAACCAACTTCAAATCCTTGAGGATAATATCTAAAAATAATAAGAAAAAAATATATATTTTCATATTCAACAATTAAATCATTATAATCTAAAACAAATTCCATTTGATAATTCTTTATATAAAATTTAATTTCAGGAAATTTTTTAATATCAATATTTTTATTACAATAATAAAAATAATCTAATGAATCTATAGTTTTATTGATAAAACATTTATTCTCATTTATTAATTGATTAAAATAATTTTTTTTTAAATAATCTAAAATAATATAATTAGGTTTAATTACTCCTAATTCTAATATTAATTTAATTTTAATATCATTATCTAAAATTTGATTAGAAATTGAAATATTATTTATTTGAAAAGACCAAATAAAATTACCATTTTCCATTTCAGTTTTAATAAAATTAAATCCTTCATAATTTTTTTCATTATCATATTCAATTAAATCTTTATTTCCTATAATAATTTCTCCTTTATTTTCAGAAATATATTTTATTGTAAAAATATTTGAAGAAATTAAATTTAATTTCTTTAATTGATATATTAAATTTGTTTCTTCAATTATTTTATGATTTAAAGTTGGATCTTGTATTCCTAAACCAATAATTCCAATTTCTTTTATTCCTTCATTTGTGTCTATTTCATTAGTTAATAAAAATTTTAAATTAAAAGTTTTTTCTATTTTAAATAATTCTTCAGATAATGTAAAATTAGAATAAAAAGTAAAAGAACTAATAAAATTATTATCATTTATTTTTTTATATGTTGATGATATTTTTGAATTATATTTTTCATAATTTGTATTTGTATTTTCGCCTATTAAAACCAAAGGATAATCTTGAAGACGAATACTAAAATTTATTTCTTTTAATAATGAACCAACATTTAATTTTGTTATTATATTATTCCATATTAGTTCTTCTATATATTCATTAATTGGAACATTTTTATTTATTTTTCTTTCAAATGACAATTTTATTTTTGATAATATTACTTTATGTAACATTATCATTAAAGTCATTAAAGTAATTAAAACATTCATTAATTAAAAAAAGTATTTTTTATAAATTCTTATTACAATTATAATTTAATATTTAATTCTTAATGAATTAATTAAATAAAGTGAAGTTGAATTTTTGATTAATTCAATAAAAATAAAAAATAAAAAAAAGAAAATGAAATTTCAAATCTCATTCAAATTCACATATATATATTAAGTAGAAATTAACAAATAAAATTACTTCAAATAATTGAATCTAAAAAAATAAAAAAATAAACATTCAAAAAATACATTTCAAACCCAAAAAATAAAAAATAATTAGAATTTATATTAAAAACCCCAAATATTAAATTTTTAAAAAACCCTTAAAAAATACCATAATAAAACTTTACTTAAAATTCTTTTCAGAAAAGACTTCTAATTCTTTATACATTTCAAATCTTTTCATTAAGAATTTTCTTCTTTCTTCATTAACTTTATAAATTTTAATAACAGGAGCGCATATACTCATTTGAGCAGCAGCAGTACTAGGATAAATACCACCAATAACAGCAGCATGAATAACAGCACCTAAAGCACCAGCTTGAACACAAGAAGTAACATTAATTTCCATTCCAATAGTATCACACATTAATTGCATAACAAATGGACTTTTTTGTGCCACTCCTCCAATTGCTATTAATCTTTTTATAACTACTCCATTATCTTTTAAATGATCTATTATCCTTTTTGATGCAAATGCTGTTGCTTCTGCTAAAGCATAAAAAATTTCTGGTGCTGATGATGATAAATTTAAATTTGTTATTGTTGCTTTTAAAGCATTATTTGTTTTTGGTGATCTACGACCATTAAACCAATCAGTTGATATTGGAAATTTTTCATCAATTTTTAATTTTTCTAAATCTTTAGTTAATTGAATAATAATTTGATCTTCACATTCTTTTTTAATTTTCATTTTAACATCATCACTTAAATCTTTCATATTAGAAATAATATTATTAACATTATACAATAACAATTTTTTTAACCAAGCATAACAATCACCCATAGCTGATAATCCAGATTCATAACCAATCATACCAGGTATTATAGAACTATCTACTTGTCCATAAACACCATCAATAGTAATACCATCCATTTCTTTTTTAGGCATAACAGTCATATAACCAGCAGATGTACCTAAATTCATAACAAGAGTTCCATGACATACACCACCACCTACACCACCTGAATGAGAATCAACATTTCCAACACCAATTAATATACCTTCATTTAATCCAAATTTTTTAGCCCATTCTTTTGTTAATTTACCAGCAATTTTATCACAAGTATAATTTTCTTTTGGTAATGTTTTTAATATTGGTATAAGTAAAGGGTCAATTTGTTCAAAAAAACTTTGAGGAGGAAATCCATTCCAATCTTCAGAATACATCATTTTAACACCAGCAATACAATGACCACATTTTAAATTTTTAATATCATTACAACCTGTTAATAAAGCAGGTAAATAATCACATAATTCAATACAAGAAAAAGCAGTTTTTCTAATTTTTTCATTAGTTCTTAAAATATGCAAAACTTTAGCCCAATAACCTTCAGGTGTATAATAATTACCCATTTCTCTAGCATAATTGACATCACTTTTTTTTAATAAATTATTAATTTCATTAGATTCTTTTTCAGCAGTATGATCTTTCCATAAAATAAACATAGCATCTGGATCTTCTTTAAATTCATCTTTTAATGAAAGTGGTGTTAATTTTTCATCAACAAAACAAGGAGTACTTGCAGTTGTATCAATTGATATTGCTATTATATTTTTTGATATTTCTTTATGTTTTGATGTTAATGCTGAAAGTGATGCTTCTAAAACTTCAATGTAATCAAGTGGATGATGACGAAATTTACTTTCTGATGGATTTGAATAAAGACCTTTTTCCCAACGAGGATAATTTTTTACTTCTGATGCAATTTCTTTACCTGTATAAGCATCTGCTATTAAAGCACGCATTGAATCACTTCCAAAATCTATTCCTAGGACGTATTGCTCTTTTGACATGTTTTTATGCTTTTTTTATATATATTTATAAATTATTATATATATATTTTTTTTATCTGGGAATTGATGTATTATCTTTATCAATTTTTTTTTATGAAAAGTATTTTTTTTTTTCTTTAACTTATATGAAATGTTTTAGATATTAAATCCTTTTTTTTTAATTTTATTATTATTATATATTGAAATTTTTAGGATTTATTTTTTTTTGTTTTTTTAAGTTTTTTTAAATGGTGATTATTTTAAAATAATTTTTAGGTTATATAAAATTTTAGTGCGGGTTTAACCAAATATAAAATATTACACATCATTTTGTTAAATTAATTGTTTGTTATAATATTCATTATTATTGTTTATTTATTTAAAATTAATAATTTTTTTATATAATATATGATTATTATTGGTAATTATAATAAAAAATGATTAAAATTTTAAATATAATTTTTTTATATATTTTCTATATAAATTATAATTACTAGAAATAAATATTAAATTATAAAATAAGGAATAATTAATGTATTTAAAATAAAAATATTTTACAATAAATATTTTTTTTTACTTTTTTTCTTTTTCTTTAATAATAACAAAAACTCTTGGAGTTATTTCAATTAATTTCTGGCTTTTTTTTTCTTTTATAATTATTTCATTTTTATTTTTTTTTAAAATTACTTTTACATTTGATTTGATATTAAATTGTTTTTCACTATTATTACTAATAATGTTATTATTTAATTTATAAAAAGAATTTTTATTTAATCCTAATCTATTTTCAAGTGGAGTTTTTTTTGAGTTAAATTGATTAATATCTAAATTTTCAAATGTTATTTTTTTATTATTTTCAGGAATATTAATTGTAAAATATTTTTTTTGAACTGAAATTTTATTATTATTATTAATAATATTATTATTTATTTTTGATTTTTCTAATTTAATAAATTTTTTTTTTGATTTTAAATTCATTTGAATTGGAAAATTATTTAAATTATTATTTCCTTTTGAAGAATCTATTAAATTATTAAATGATTCAACATCAAATCCTTCATAAAAATAATTTATCCATTCATATTGTTCATAATCAAAATTATAATTTGATTCCATATTTATATTATTATTAATTATTATTTTATTTTTGAAATTCAAAGGAATCAAATTTAATTTTTTAATTATTTTTATATAAAAAATAAAAAGTTTATTTATATATTATTTAATATTATTATTATCTTGAATTATATTCTCATCATTATAATTGTTATTAATTTCATAACTTTTTCTTTTTTTTCCAAATTCAAAATATATATTTTTATTATTTAAATAATCACCAAAAGTTAATCTTTTATTTTTATTTTCTTCATTTAAATTATCATTTTCATTTTTTTTATTAATTAAATCCCTTTTCAAAGATGCAATTTTTAAATCTAAAGTTTGATTTTCTTTAATAAACATTTCTTTTTTACTTTTATTTTCCATTTTAACATTTTTTAATCTATCAAAATAAAATAAAAACTCATCAATTAAATCACTTTTCGCACCATTTGAAAATTTTTCATTAGTAACATTTAATTCTTCTTTAATTCTTGTTATTGTGTTTTGAAGGAAAAATTTATTTAAATTCAAAATATTTTCTTTTTCATTTTTAATTTCAATAATATCTAATTTTATATTATTAGATTTATTTGGTTTCAATGGAAGTGACATTTTATTAAATTGTTTGTTTAATTCTTTTAATTCTTGTTTTAATTGAAAATTTTCTTGAGTTGTTTTTGTTAAAAGAGATATTTGTTTAATATTATTTTTTTGAAATTCATTTGAATAATTATTTTCTGATAAAAATTCAAATTTTTTATTTAAATCATTAAACTCATTTATTAAATTTTTATTTTCTTTTTCTATCTCTTCATTTGATTTTATTGTTTCTTCAATTTGAATTTTTAAATTGTTTATTGTCTCATGATTTAAAATATTAATTTGTGATTCAAAATTAATTTTTATTGTTTCTAATCTTTCAATTTCTTCTTTTTGAAAAGATAATTGTTTTTTTAAATGATTTAATTTTTCTAATTTATCCATTTTTTCTAAGTTAATAAAATATATTTTTGAATTTAAATCTTTTGAAATATTTTTTATATCTCTTTTAATCTCTTCATAATAATTTTTTTTCATTGTTAATGTTTGATTAAATTTTTCTATTTCTTTTTTCTTTTCTTCAATTTGGTTATCTAATAATTTTATTTTTTCTTTTTGCTCATTTACATTTTTATTTAATTCAGAAATTTGACAATTATATTCATTTATATTTTTTTCTAATATTAATATTTCATTATTTTTATTTTCCAATTCCTTTTTATTTAAATTTATTTCTTCTTTTGTTGATTCAATAACATTTTTTTTTAAAATAATTAAATCTTTTTTTTCGTTTATATCTTTTTTTAATTTTTCTAAATTTTCAATTTGAGAAGTAATCAAATTGATTTTTTTATTTTTTATTTTTGATAAATCTTCAGTCTGATAAGCATTTCTTAAAGCAATAGGTTTTAGAGAATTTTTCATTAAATTAAATTCAATTTTTGTAGCTTTAAATATTTCTTTTAAAGTATTTAATTCTTTTTCTTTTATTTTAATTTCATTTTCAATTTTATCTAAACTTAAAAATAATTGTTTATTTATATTAGTTAAATTAATAATTTCTTTATCTTTTAATTGAATTTCATTTGAAATTTTTGTTGCTTCTTCTTCAACATAATAAATAACTTTTGATATATTATTTTGTTGTTTGATAGAATCTTTAATAAAATTATCATTTAAATTATTTGAATTTAAACAATTTAAATTATTCTCAAAATTACTTATTAAACATAATAAATAATAAATTTCATTTTTTAAATTTTCATATTTTTCTTTTTCTTTAAAATATTCATCTTTATTAATTGTATTATCACAATTTGAAAAATATGAATTTAAATTAATTAAAGGTTTATTTTTAACTTTTTTTGCACTTTGTGCAAAAAATAAAGTAGATAAAGTTTCCATAATATTATCATTAGAAGGAGAAATATTAGCAATAAAACAAGTATAAGAATTTCCACCTAAAGAATCTTTTAATAAAAACGTTAATTTTGAATCTCTATAATGAATATGAATATTTTTATTATTTTTATTTTTAGAATTTAAAATAGAAATTAAAGATAGATTTTGTATAACATGACTTAAATTCATTAATGATTTATTTATTTTTCCTGCTTCTTTTAATCTAATTCCATTACATTTAGTTAATTTTTGTCTTTCACTTCCTGCTAAATCAACTAAATTAAATATTGAATTTTTAATTATTATTTTTCCATTTTCATCTTTTTTTGAATTAATATATAAAGTAAAAATTGCATGAGAACGAGATGAATTTTTATTCATATTTGTTATTCCAATATGACGATTTTTTATTCCTGTTTTTATTATATTAAAGCCTTCTTTTATATTATTAATTTCTTTTTTTATTAAATTTTCTATTATTAATTCATTTTTATTATTTTCTCTTATGTTTAAAGCTTTTTTATCATTTGGATTTAATAAATCAATTAATTGTTCATTATAAACTTCAATAAATGAACATTTAATATTAAAATTATATTTTTCATAAAAATTATTTTTTATTTGCTCAAAAATATATTCTAAAACTCTTGGAATTAATCCTTTACTTTCTTCTTTATTTTTTTGTGAATAAGTAATAAAATTTTTTTCACAATTAAAATTATTACTTTCATTTATTAAATTATCAAAATTTAAATTTGAATTATTAAAATTTGAAAAATAATTTCCTAAAAGTGTATAAGTTTTTCCTGCACTTGTTTGTCCATATACTAAAATTGTTCCATTAATTCCATTTAAAACTTTATCACAAATTTCTTTTCCACAATTTAAAAAAATTTCACTTTGAGTTGTTTCTTCATTTGCAATATAATCAAATGAAAATTGTTTAATTTCTTTTGCATTTTTTGATGATATTATTATTGAATTTCCTATTGTTGTTATTAAATTTGAATTTTGAGAATATTCTGTTTCTATTTTTGGTCTTATTCTAATTGAGACTTTTATATTTTCGTTTTGAGTTTCGTTTGACATTATTTTTTTTTGAATTTAAATTATTTGAAATTATTATTTTAATTATTTTTAAATGTGAATATTTTAAAAATTAAATATTTTAGATATATTTAACTTTAATTTGTTTTTTTATTCTTTAATTTCAGAACTTTTTTATTTGAATATATTTATTTATTTTTTAATTTATTAATTATGAATTAATGAAAATAATTATAATAATCAAATTTGATAAAAATAAATATTCTTAAATAAATAAAAAATATGTTTTTTATATGAAAATACTCAAAGATATAATAATATTAATTTAATAAATTTATCATCAACAATTAATTTAAATTGAAATTTTTTTTCTTATTTTATTTATAATCGACTGAAAAATGTATCATAAAATGAATCTAGAAACAATAAAATGAATTAGAAATAAATGTAAATTAATTACTTTTTACTAAAATAAAGAGAAGATTTAAATGATATTCAATAAAAATGTTATTAGAAAATCATATAATCTTTATAATAAAATTAATATAGATTAAAATTTTATTATTTTATCTTTTTAATTTAAAAAAATATTGTTTACTATATATATAGTAAAATTAATAATATATTAAATTAAAAATATTTTTTATATTTAATTATCATTTTGGAAAATTGAAATTGTTTCACTCATTTTTTGTTTAGATTGATTTAGTTTTGATTTTGATTTATTTCTTAATACTTTTATTTTTTCAATTAATTCTTTCTTTTTTTGTGCTCTTTCTTGACTTGTTAATGTCACTTTAATTTGAATATTACTTTTACTTCTATTCACCTTTTTATTAAGATTATTTTCATTATTATTTATATTTACTTTTTTAAAAATTTCATTTGTTGTTTTATTATTTTCATTTTTTGATATATTAGTTAAATTATTATCATCATTTTTATTTAAATTCCTTCTCTGAATTTTTATTTGATTTATATTTTTTTCTTTATCATTTATTTTATTTTTAATGATTTTATTATATTTATTATTATTATTATCTAAATTATTTATATCTAATTTTTTTGTCTCTTTTAATTTTTTAATATATTCATTTTCTTGTTGAGTTAATAACTCATATTTACTTTTTAATTTTTCAATTTCAGATTTTACATCATTTAAAATAACTTTATTTTCTTCATCAATAGTGAATTTATTTTTCATTTTATTTTCTTCTTTTATTTGATTTATTTCATTTTTAATTTTTTTAACTAATTGTTTATTATTTTCTTTTCTTTCATTTTCTAATTCTTTTTTCTTTTCTCTATATTTTTTTATTTCAGTCATACAAGTTTGATAAAATTCTTGTTTTTTATTTTTAATATTTTTATGAGAATTTTTTATTTTATCTAATTCAGATATTCTTTCAATTCCTATTTCTTCTTTTTTTTGTTTTAATTTATTATTAAAATCTTTTTTTACATTTTGTAATATTAATTTCATATCATTTTTTTCTTTTTTAATTTTATTTATTTGTTCTTCTTTTTTTAATTTTAATTTCATTTGTTTATTTAATTCTTCATTTTGTCTTTCTAAATTTTTTATTCTTGATTCAATTAAATAACATTTTTTTAAATAATCAATTTGTTCTTTATTATATTCTGAATTTAATTTATAAAAATTTTGGCTTTTTTCTTCATTAGTAATATTATTTTCAACATTATTATTTTGTATAATATTTTGATTTTGGGATTTTTTACTTTTATAGTTTTTATTAAGTGAAATTTTAGAACTGGTATTTATTTTCTTCTTTTTTTCTGTATTTTTATTAGAAATTAAAGTTGAATTTTCAGTTTGAGATTCTTCATTCTTTATTGTTGCATTTTGTAAATTATCATTATTATTTCTTGAATTTTTTTTTTCAATATTTTCATCATTTTTTATTCTATCATTATTAAAATTATTTTTTTGTTTTATAGAATTTATTTTTTCATTATCTTCATTATTTTTTTCTTGATTTAATTCTTCCTTTTTATTTTCATTATTATTTTCTATATGTTTTTCTTTTTCTTTTAATTCATTATTTTTTATAATATTTATTTGTTCCTTTTTATTATCATAAATTTTTATTTTACTTATATCCTTATTTTCATTTTCAATTTTTTTATTTTCACTTTCATTAATTTCACTATTTAATTCTTTTTCATCTTCTTTTTTAATTTTGCAATTTTGATTGAACATTTTTTCTTGAATTTTATCTCTTATTTTATCTTCTAATTTTTTTCTATCAAAAAGAGATTCTACAAATAAAGAAATATATTCTTGTTCATTTATCATTTTAATATTAATATTAATTCTTTTATATTTATTTTCATAAAAACAAAAAAATAAATTATGAAAAAAAAGAATCAAATACTTTTTAAATAATTATTTTAATAAATTTATAAATTCAATTTAAAAAAATGACAAATTCTAATTTCGAAATTTCAAAAGAAGAATATCAAAATAGAATAAAAATATATGATTTTTATTTAGAAATTAAAGAAGAAATAATGGGTAAAAAAGTTGAAATTGAATCAAATGATTATGAAGAATTAATATATAGAACTGAGATTTCAACTATTTTAAATTATATAAAACAATCTATTCCTATATTAATAAATAAAAAGATTGAAGAATCTGAGAAAAAAAAAATTAAATCAAAAGAAATAATTAATTCAAATAATATAAATAATGATATTTATTTATATGAAAATCAATTAAGAAAATTAGAAAATGAAATTCGATTTTATATAAAACAAAATTTAATTTATAAAATACAAAAAGATTCTTTTGAAAGGACTTTAAGAAATTATATGGAAATGGAAATAGAATTTGAAGAATTAAAAGATAAATTAAAATATGATGGAGGAGAATTTTTACAAAATGATAGAAAAGAAAATGAAATTGAAATATTAAGAAGAGAAAATTGTAATTTAAAAAATGAAATTGAAAAAATAGAAAAAGAAAAAAAATTAAATGAAAATATAATTTTAAATTTAAAAAATGAAATAGAAAAATTAAATAAAACAATTTCAAATATAAATGAATATAATACAATTTCAATATCTTCATCAATGAAAAAAAAAAATAATAAAGTTAAAAATATTACATCATTAAATTTATCAGTTAAACAAAATATAAATTCTTCATTTAGAAATAAAAAAACTAAAAATTCAAAACAACATAATAATAGTATGTCTTATGATTTAAAATCACCAAAAAATTTAAGTCATGATAATAAGAAAAAAAATCAATCAAATGAAAATGATATTTTTACTCAAACCTATTATAAAATATTTGGTTCTTCAAATAAATCAAATAATAAAAAACAAAAAAATTTTCTTAGAAATAATTCAATGAATAATATTGATGATCATAAAAAAATTGATATTGTTAAAAAATATTTTTGTAATGGAATTTGTTATAATAATAAAAATAATAGTAATAATAATTATTATTATAAAAATAATTCTAAGAATAATAATTATAGCTTTTTAAGATATAATAAAATTACAAATGCAATTCCAAGTAGTAAATTTTGTTTGAAAAAGGAAAAAAATAATTTTTCTCTTTCTAATATTACTATTAATCATTCAAAAAAAAATAATAAAAGTGGAAATAGTTCTTTAATAAATACAAAATCAGGCTCAATCTTTTTTAATTAATACTATTTTTAATTTTATTTTTAAACTATTTATTATTTATAATTTTAATTGTTACTTTAATTTATTTTTATATTAAAATGAATTTTTTTTTATATAATTTGAAAATAAATAGTATTAACAATTAATAAATAAAAATAAATTATATTAATATATGATGTATTTTAATTTATAAATTAAACAATTAAATAAAAAATCTTTAGTTTCAATTTAATTAATGAATTATAATATATGATAATTATTAACTTCAAAAAAAAATATAAATATTGAATCAATATGTATTTATAAAATTAAATATTTTTTTAATATATTCTTTTAAAGTAAAACCTGATTTTTATCCTAATATTATAAAAAAAAATCATATTAAATAAAATTTCACAAAATATAAATAAATCTTTATATAAATTAATTAAACTAAAACTTATTTTAAAAAATCCAAAAAAAAAATGAAATAAAAAAATAAAAAATACTAATAAAAATTAAAAAAAATGGAAGAGAAAAAAATATCAGATTATTGTACAGGATTAAATCATATGGGAGTACCAACATTAGACATAGATAAATCAATAAATTTTTATACATCAATAGGATTTAAAATAGCTCAAAGATTATGTAATAATGGTCAAAATGTTTGTTTTTTAAAAAATGGAAATTTAATAATTGAAACTTATGATAGAGAAGGTGCTGCAATGGAAGATGGAGCTATTAATCATATTGCAGTTGATGTTCATGATATTGATAAATTGTTTGAAATTGTTAAAAAAAAAGGATTTAACTTATTAACTTATCAAGTTAATCCTCTTCCTTATTGGGAACATGGAATTAAATATTTTGTTGTTGAAGGTCCTAATAAAGAAAGAATTGAATTTTGTGAAAGATTAAAAAAATAAATTTTTTAAATTTTTGTTTTTTTTTTTTTCTTTTGGGTTTTTAAATTTTTATATTTGAAAATTTGAGTTTTTTTTTACTTTTTTTTTATTTTATTTTATTGTACTTTTATTTAATTTTATTTATAGCTTTTTTATATATTAAAATATTAAATTATGAAAGAGAAAAAAGATGATTTTTTAGAAATTTTATATAATATTAGTCCAATTGATTATCATTATTCAAAAACTGGGAAAGTTTATAATAAATTTTTTAAAAGTAGAAGTTTAGAAAAAATAAAAGAAAATTTTAAAAAAAAATTAAATGTAAATGAATTCTCAATTGACCACAAAACTGATTATTATTCTTATCATTATGACCTTAATTTAAATAATATTGAAAAATTTATAAAAGAATATACATGTAAAACTAAAAATTATAATAAATTAATAAAAATAAAGAAATTAAAATTTGAAAATCAATTAAAAGAAGAAGATAAAATTGATGATATTAAAATAAAAAAGCATAAGGAATTATTTAAAAGTTATACTAATGAAAAACTAATTAAATTAAAAAATAACAATATCGAAAATTTTATAGGATTAGATAAAATTACTTTTGATCCAGGAAGATATAATCCAAATTATAATTCAATATATAAAAAATCTTTTTGTGCTTTTATTAGTAAAATTAAAGAACAAGAAAATAAAAAAGATAAAAGTAATAAAAAAGAAAAAGAAAATAAAATAAGATTAAAAAAATTAAGTAAAAAAATTATTGATAATCATAATAGGACTTTAAATTCTAATAAAAATAATTCAAATGAAAAAACAATAAATAAAAATTTATTATCAAGAAATTTATTATATAATGAAAAGAAAAAAGATATTTCAGAAAATGATTTAAATGAATTATTATTATTTCGAATGAATTTTTCAAAAAAATTAAAGTCTCAAAATAAAAGTTTTAATAGTTTTTCAATTGATGAAAAAAAAATACTAAAAAAAAATTTATCTTATCAATCTACAAATTCATATCAAAGTAATAAAAAAATAAAATTAACAAAATTAAAAAATAAATTTTTAAATAATGATAAAAAGACAATTAAAAGTATTATAAATTTTGATAAAATGATAGGAAGAAAACCAAATATTTTAAATACAACTTTTGGGCCAGATTTTTATTTTTATACTCCTAAATTTGATTCAAGTCTTCCTAAAATTAAAACTTTTAAAATTGACCATAAACTATCTCTTCAAAATTTAAAAAGATTAAAAACTTATAAAATTATAAGAAATTATCAAATTTATGGAAATCAATATTCTGTAATAGATTAATTTAATTTAATTATTTGGTTTTTTTTTGATAAATTTTTGTTTTTAATAGTTTATAAGGAATTATGTAAATAATACAAAATTTTTTTTAGTGATTTTATTAGATTGACTATAAACAATATTTTTTAAGATTGTAATAAATAATATTTTTTAAGATTATAATAGAATTTTTAAATTGTAAAATATGAATTAAAGTATTATATTTTTTTTTAAATATATGAAAATGGAAAATATAAAAAAAATAAGAAAAAGTAAATATAAAAATGGAAATTTTAAATATCAAAATAATAATAATATAAAATTATTAAAAAGAATTATATTAAGAAGTAGTGAAAATATAAATGTAAATAATTATTCACTTAAAAAGACTAATTTAAATAATTTTGATAATAATGAAGAAAAAAATATTAGTTTAAAAATAAAATCTAATTATCAAAATAATTCTGTTGATTCTGAAGATTCATTAGAAAAAAGTATTAAATTAAAAAAAACAAAAATCTTAAATGGAGAAGAAGAAATCAATTTTATAATTGATAATGAAGTAAAAAATAAACATAAAAAAATTAAAAAAAAAAATAGTATAAAAATTAATAATATAAGAAATAATAATAACTATAATAAAATTAATGATTTTGATTTTGGTAAATTTTTAAGAAAATATTCCTTAAAAATCAATAATAATCAAAAAATTCAAAAAGTAAAAAATGAAAATGAAGATAATAAAAATGTTGGTATTATTAAAATTAATAAATCAAAAACATTATCAGAAAATAACATAATCTTTACTTGTGGAAATTATGAAAAAGAATTAGAAGAAAAAAATAATAATAATTCATTAATTAAAGATATTGATTCACTTACAAAAAAAGAAAATATAGAAAAAAATAGTAATAAATTTAATAATAAAATTAATAGATCAAATATAAATCAAAATTTAAAATGTAATAAAGAAAAATTTAATAATACTATAAATAATTCATTTTCTTTAATTGAAAAATTAAAAAGATTAGATATTTCATTATTAAATGAATATGAATTATATTCAAATAGTGCTATATTAAATAATAATATTAAAAACAATAATAGTAAATCATTTTATAATAATAAAGAAATAATAATAACAAATATTAATGGAGATAATTTTAATTATCGAAATTGTTATTATATTAATAATCCTGATTTACATAGTAAAATTCATTATAGTAGATTTTTTTCAATATATAAAAAACATGAAATAATTTAAATTTAATATTATAATAGATAATTAAATTATTATTATTTGGAGAATAAATTAATTGTTTATTTGCAAAAAAATAAATTTTGATATTTTTTAATTATTTCTTCTTTGTTTATTTCTTTTATTGAATTCATTAAATTAATTAATAAATCAATATGTAAATTATCATTTGAAAAATGTTCAAAAAACTTTTTTTTTCCATCAAATTTTTTTTCACATAATATACATTTATAATTTTTACATTTTAATATATGAGATTCATATTCATTTTCAATGATTATTTCATTACAAATTTTACAAATATATCCTTTATTATTTATTATTTTTGTTAAATCAATATTAGGATTTGTTATAAAAGGTTCTAAATTACATATTGGACATTTTGAAAATGATTTTTCAATTTTGCCTTTTATAAATATTTTTTCTGTACATTCTTTACAAAAGAAATTTCCACAACCTATACAATGAAAATAATATTTTAAATCTTTGTGGCATGACGAACATTCATTAATTAAATAATTTGAAATCATATTTTTATTTAATTTTATATTTAATAGTTTAAATTTAAAACAAATTAAAATTTATTTTCCTTTTAATATATTAAAATTCATTTTTTTAAATTTATATAATTAATTATATTATTTTAATAATGGAAAAAATTAATGAAAAAATAAATGAAAAGGAAAAAGAAGAATTTAATATTGAAGCAATAATTGAAAAATGTGAAAAAATAGAAGATAAAAAAGAGTTTATTAATTATATATCATCATTAATAAAAGAAAAAAATAATCAATTTTTATATGCTATATATAAACTTTATTCAAAAAAACTAATCATTAAAATATTAGAAAAAACTCTTAAAACAATAAATGAAGGTGGAATAAAAAAAAAAGATTCTGAAACAAATAGAACAATAGGAGGAACTTTTATGTATTATATTAAAAATAATGAAAATATATCTAAAGATGATTTAAAAAAAATATTTTGGAGAAAAAGTAAAGGTAGAAAAGAAAAAAAAAAATTATATAAAAAAATGATAAATTTGCAAATATAAAAATAAATAAAAAATATAATATTAAAATTATTATTTTTTTCAAATATTTTTTTTAAAATAAAATATGAATAATAATCCAATGTTAAATTCAAAGTTAAATCTTCAGAATATTCAATTTCAGATATCAAATCATCCTAAAATTCAAGAAGCATTTAAATTAATATTATCAGAATTAAATGACAAAAATTTAAAAATAAAAGAATTAGAAGAAAAAATTCACATTCTTCAATCTAAAATAAAATCAATTGAAAATAATATTAAAATAAATTCTCCTTTAAATAATAGTAATAATCAAATAAATAATAATTATATTCAAAATATAAATTATAATAATAATAATATTAATATAGAAAATAATCAAAAATTTACTCCTTCTTTAACTTCAAATAGTTCTAATAAAAATCCTAAAATTGAAGTAAAAAAATATTTAGAAGAAGTCAAATTAAGAGTTAATGGGAATTTATTCAAAAAATTTATTGAAAAAATTAAATTAATAAATAATAAAAATGCAAATTATAATAAAAATGAAATTTTAAAAGAAATAGCAATTCTTTTTGGTGAAGAATATTATGATTTATATGAAAAATTAGAAAAAATAATATCAAAAAAAGAATAATTAATAAATGAATAATAATTTAATTTATTCATTTTTTTTTTTAAATTTGATTTATTTAAATATAATTATAAATAAAACTGTTTTTATTAAAATAAATAGTATTTAAAAAAAATACTAATATTATATAATTTGTACTTTTTTGTAATTTAATATTACTTTCAAATAATAAAATTTAATATAATTAATTAACTTAAATAAAAAAAAAATTAAAAAAAATCTCAATGAATGATTCAATGACATCAAATCCAAATCTTAAAATAGATTTTCATATAACAATATTAGGAAAAGGAGTAGTAGGAAAAACATCTTTAATAAATAGATTTTTAAATATTGAAATACCAAATAATCATAATCCAACAATAGAAGATACATTTAAAATATCAAAAATTATAAATTATGAAAAATTAAATTTAGAAATATTAGACACTGCAGGAGAAAAAGATTATCAAAATATGTTTAATTCATGGGTTAATAAAGGAGATGGTTTTATTTTAGTTTTTGCAATAAATGATAAAGAAAGTTTTGATTATTTAAAAAATATAAAAAATAAAATTAATGAAATTAAAGGAGAAAATATTCCTATTATTTTAGTTGGAAATAAAATTGATTTAAAAGATGAAAGGGAAATTAATGATAAAGATGTTAAAGAATTAACTAAAAAATGGAATGTTGAATTTATTGAATGCAGTGCTAAAGAAAATATTAATTGTGATGTTATTTTAAGTTTAATTATTTTAAAATGGAAAAATTATGAAAAAAATAAAAATAATAATAATAATGATAAAAAAAAGGATAAGTCAAATTGTGATTGTTTTATTTATTAAATGTGTTTAATTTATTTATTTATTTATTTTATTTGTTAAGTATTATATTTTGTATTTTGTCATTTTTTTTTATTTTTTTTTGAGAATTTATTAAAATAATTAAATGTATTTATTTTAGAATTATTATATAAAATTGTTTTAATAAAAAGGAAAAACAACAAATTGATTTATACTTTAATTATCATTATTATTATATTTTTATATCAAATTTTATTCTTAATAAATATTAAATAAAAAGCTAAATAATTTTTTATTTTAGTATAATATTTATAATTTATTTTATTATTTATTAAAATAATAAGTTAATAATATATATAAAAAATATTAATTTTCTACAATTAAAATGTAAAAAATCTTAAGTTTAAGAAAAGTAACTATTTAATAAAGAAAAAATTTTTTAATTATCACATTTTTAATAAATTTCTATCCGCAATTTTTTTATATTAATTAGTCCATCTATAACTCAATTCATCAAAAATAATCATTATATTTCTTTGAAACTTAATTTTAAAGATATAAATTTTTTATGAGTTTGAATAAAATATTCTAATAATAATTACATTAAAAAAAATCAAAATAAAACCAAAAAATGTTCTTTTCCACATGTTTTTAATGAATAAACGCAATTATGTAAAATTGCTTTTTTAAAAATTAAAAAAATTTTAACTTTTACAGAGAATTTAAAATTAGAATCATAAATAATATAAATACTCCTTAAAGAATAAATATCAAAAAAAAATGTCATATTATCGAAGAAATTTAAATAATCAAATTAATTCAGAAGAAAAACAGAAATTATTAAATAAAAACTATATATTAAAAAATACAGTTTTTATTTCAAATGTACCAAAAGATATTTTTTCAAAAGAATTATTATATCAAAAAAAATTTTTAGGTCAATATGGGCATATAAATCAACTTTTATTAATAAATAATAATAAAATTGAAAATAGTGTAATTGTTCAATTTGATACAATAAATCAAGCTGCTTTATGTATTATTTCTTTAGAAAATTTTGAAATGAATGAAAAACAAATTTTAAAAACTAATTATTATAATACAAAATATTGTCATTTCTTTTTAAATAATAAAGAATGTAAAAATTCAAATTGTCTTTTTATTCATTCTTTCAAAGTAAATGAATACTTATACAAAGAAATTTTTTCTGGTGAATATTATAATAGTTTTCTATTTGCTTTAAAAGTTTTGGATATTTCTGTAGATTCTTTCAACTTAATTTATGAAAAACTTATTGGAGAAAAATTCTTTGAAAAAAAAGGAAAATTTCCAAAATTAACTATGAAAAAATTAAAAAGAGAAGAATATAATAAAAATTTAGATGATAATAATTTAAAAATTAAAAATGAAAAATATCATCCAAAAAGTATTATTAAAATTCTTACTAATTATAATATTAATAATAATTATAATAAAAATAATGAAAATGAATTAAAAAATAATAATGATTATTTTAATGAAAAAAATAATAAAGATAAAACTTTTTATAACCAAAGTTTTTCTATTAATAAATTAAGTAAAAGGGAATTGAAACATTCAAGATTTATTTTTGAAACTAAAAAAGAAAAAGATAAATTTAAAGTTTATATTCCTGAATCCGTTGTTAATACCGTTGATAAAATAATAGAAATTTATATGAATAGTAAAATCAATAAAGAAAAAACAAATAATGAAAAATGTTTAACAATTAATAATGTAAATATTAAAAATTTTAATATTAATTTATCTGATATGATTTATAACATATTTTATGGTATTATGAACCATAAATTTTAATTAATTTTTCTCTCATTTATAATCATATTAAATGTAACATTAATTAATTAGTTAATATACATAGTGTAAATATTCATAATTCAAAAAAATTAATGGTTTAAATATCTGGTTTTAGTTTTATATAAAAATTAAGAAAATAATTAATGAATAAAAATATATAATTAAAAATTTTATTAATATTAAAAAATATAGTTTTAGTTTAATATATTTTATTTATTATATTTTTAGTTTATGAAATTAAATAATATTAATAATTAAATATTATTAATTAATATCAATTATTATTTTCATATCAATTATTTTTTAAATTTTTTTTTTAAAAAAAATAAATAAAAAAATGTTCAAATAGAATTATCCCAAAATTTATTATGATACTTTTTAAGATATACTACTTTTTTTAAATATAATATTTTTTTTATTAAAATCCTGTATAAAAGTAATTAAATAATTAATTTTGCATTTAAATTTTCATATGCATTGAATTTATTTTTTTTATTATCAATTACTTATTATAGAATTCGTTTTTACTTTATTATTATTTCATTATATATTTTCCTTAATTAAAATATTTCGCCTTTTTATATATTTTTTTTTCATAAAAAATTACAATTAAATAAAAAAAAAATAATCTATATAGTTTAAAATATAATAAAACAATTTTATTTACATAAAATAATTTTAATTGCTTCAAATATTCCTATATTATAAAATCAAATTTGTTTTTTTTCTTTTTATGTTTTTTATTTTCAATTTTAATATCACTTTGTTTATTATAATTAAATAATTGATTATTAAATTTATCATTTTCATATAAATAATTTATATTATTCTTATCATTATTATTTTGAGTCTTTTTAGTTTGTAATCCATTATATATTAAATCAGGATTATTATTTTCATCATAAAAATTGAAATCATCAATTTGAAGATTTTTATTTATTTTTTTTTCTACATTTGGTGTTAAAATTATTTCTTCTTCTTCTTTTTTATTTTTTGATGTAGGAGTTATTTCTATTAATTTCGATGATAAATCTAGAATTTGAGAATTTGTATATTTTCTTTGATAATTTTTTTTTTCATTTGAATCATTATATTTATTTTCTTCTTTTGATATTTCTTTTGAAATAATTTGAGATTTTAATTTTCTTGAATTAAAAGTTAAAAAATTAGAACTTTCACTTTTTTTATTAAAACTATCATTTAAAATATTGGTATTTTTTTTTTCTGTACTTTTTTTTTCATTATTTCTTAATTCTAAATTTTTGTTTGGAATTTGATTATTTTTTATATTTTCAATATCATTTTTTAATATATTATTATAACTTTTTAATTTTTCTATTTCACTTTTTAATAAATCAATTTCTTTTTTTAATAAATGATTTTGGATAATTTCATCATCTGTTATTATTTCATCTTTTGAAATACCATTTTCTTTTATTTGAGATTCAATTCTAATTTTCTTTTTATTTGTTGATAATGTTTTATTTAATTGTTCTCTTAATTCTTGATTTTTTTTTTCATCTACTTCAATACTTAAATTTGGTTTAAAATTATAGATTTTATTTCTATTTAAAAATAAACTTTGACTTTTTCTTTTTTTATACTTTTCTTCTTCAATATTATTAATATTATTATTATTTAAATTTATAGTATTTTTTGATTTTTGACTTTTTAAATTTAATGATTCTTCATTTAAAAATTTTTCTTTTTTTTCTTCTTTATTATTATTATCATTTTTATTTTTAACATTTGGTAATTTATAATCATTTTTATTACTATTATCTTCATCATTATTTGAATTATTATCATATTTTTTATTATTATTTTTATTATCTTCTTCATTAAAATTATTTGTAATATTATTATTATCACTATTTTCATTATCAAAAAATTTTTTTAAATGTAATTTCAATTTTTTAGTTAATCCTCTTATTTTTAATTTTGATTTATTTCTTGAAATAGAAGATTGATTAAATATAGATTGTGTTTTAGGTGATAATGGAAAAATTTCTGTTTTCCTTTCAAAATTATTTGAAAGATTATGATTTTTATTTTTTTTAATTAAATCTACATTATTTTGATAATTTTTAAAAAGATTATTTTCATTTTCTAAAGTATAAAATTTAGTCTTATTTAAATCATTTTTTTCTATAATTGGTAATTCAACCGAATTCTCACTTTTTAAATTTAGAAAAAGTTTACTATTTCCATTATATGATAAATTTTTAACTTTTTTATTTATTGAAGAAAATAATATTGAATATAATAAATCTAACTCAGTTAAAGTTTTTTTAAAATCATTCATATGTTGTATATTATCAGAACATTTTTTTATTTTTTGAAATTGATTAATAAAATCATTTAAATAATTAATTATTTTATTTTCATATTTAGATTGTGTTTCAATAATTTTAAAATCTTTTATACACTTTTCAATTAGATTGTTTAAATTAATTAAATCATTTTCATTTAAATTTTCAACATTTTCATTAAAAATTTCAAGACATTTATTATAATTTTTAATATTGAAATAATTTCCTAATCTATCATCAATTTTTATTGTATTAATTTCAAATTCCTTAATTAAATCTTTAATTGTATTAATTTTCTCTTGATAATTGTTTTTAAAGTCTTTTAAGTCATTAGTAATTTTTAAATAATCTTTATTAAAATTATCAAATTTTAATTTAATACAATTTAAATTTCTATCTTTCGGTAATAAAATTATATTTTCTTCTTTTTCTTTTTTAGGAATAAGAGATTTAACATAAATAGATAATTTATCATCATCATTATCAATAATTTCTTTTAATTGTGTATTATCATCATAAGATTTTAAATTTTCATTATTATAAAATAATTCAAAAGTTTTTGGTTTTAATGGAAAAATTTTAGTACATAATTCTTTAATATAACTTAAAACAATATTGGAATGAATATCAAAAACACATTTAGTTCCTCCATATATTAAATTAAGTTCCATTTAAAAAAAAATATTTAAATCAAAATAAAGAATGATTTAATTTTTTTATATAATAATTTATAAAAAATAAATAAATAACTAATAATTTAATTTAGTTTTTTTTTATTTTTTCTTTTGAAATTTTACTCTTGTTATATCACCAAAATTTCTAAATTGTTTTATGAGTCTATGTTTATCATCTCCTGTTCTAAATGGAATTGGTAAATTTTGAATAATATTTATTTTTATTCTTTCTTGTATAATATCATATTTTTCTTTATCTTTATCTTTTTCTTTTTCTTTTTTATTATTATCTATTTTATTTTCTTTTGTATTTTTAATTAAAGTTGTATGTGTTTTTCTTATATTTAATAAATCTTCTTCATTTTCATTTTCAGTTTTTTTTAATAAGCTAGAACTATCTTTTTTAAAAGTTTTTGCTTTTTGTATTACAGGTTCAGTATTTAAATTATTATCGTTTTTATGCATATCTTTTCTTAATTTTTCATTTTTTTTCTGAGGAGAAAAAAATATATCTTGATATTTTGGTTTAACTTCATTTTCAGGTAAATTATTTTCTGCATATTTAAAATCAACTTTTTTATTCTTAATTCTCATAATATTTTTCATATATTCTTTATGTTCATCATAAGTACTCATTTTTATTTTATTATAAAAAAAAAAATAAAAATTAAAATATTAAAAATAAAAAACAAAAAAATATTTAAAAAAATTATATAAAATAAAAGGAAAAAAAATATTTAATTTAAAAAAAAATAAATTCAAAAAAAAAACAATATGTTAGATAATAATAATATAAATGAAATTTTTTCAAATGATCAACAAGTAAAAACAAGAAGTAAAAAAATAGCACAAAATCCAGAAAAATTAAGAGAACTTCAAGAACAACAACAAAAACATTTACAAAAGTTATCAAAATTATCTCAATTAGAAGAAGATGAAATAAAAGAAGAAGATAATAATGATTCAGATTATGATGGAGAAGAAGATGAAAATAAAGAGAAAAAAAAAAGAGCAGCAAGGCCAAAAAAATTTACTAAAGATATAAGATTTGGTAAAATTAATTTAAGTCAATATTTTCAATATGAAAGTGAAAATGTTTTATATGATTATCCTAATTATAATAATATAATTACAAAGGCAAAATTAATTAAACCTTTATATAAAATATGTGATGTTTGTTTTGGATTTGCAAATTATACTTGTAAAATATGTGGAGAGAAATATTGTTCTGTTGATTGTTATAAAATACATAAAGAAAATAAATGTACTAAATTTAAAGGACAACCTTATTAAAATATAATAAAAAAATATATTTTTTTTAATTTATATTATTATTAATATATTTTTTTTTCCAATATTAAAAAATAAAAAGGTGTATAGAAATGAAGAGAAATCAAAATTAAATTTTAATAAGTATATAAATATAGAATTTATTAAATAAAAGAAAATTAAATTTCTTCTATTTTATCAAAATATTTTATTTTTTTAAAATTATTATATTTTTGAATATTAATAATAAAAAAGAATAATTCCTTAATTTTAAATAATATAATAATCTAATTTTTTTAAAACAAATATGTTAAACTATTTAGATTATTTATTTATATACGGAATCAAACAAGATTTTTATGTGAATCATTCATATAAATATCGTACTTTATTTAGTTCTATTCTTTCAATATTTTCATTAACATTAATCTTATTTTATATAATTTTTTTTGGAAGGAATATTTTTTCATATAAAAATCCAATTTTAAATCAAGTTGAATTAAATTATAATATTCCAAATAAAATTAATTTATCAGAAAGTAATTTTTTTTTTGCATTTACATTATTCAATAATAATTATAGAAATTATATTGATCCAAGTATTTATGAAGTAGAAGCATTTTATATTCAAATAACAAAAGTTCCAATTACAAATAACTCAAATAAAAAATTAATATCTTTAGATATTATTTCATGTGATAATTTAGATTTTAAATTAGAAAATAATTATCTTAAAAAATTATCACTTTCTCAAATATATTGTATCAAAAATATTTCAAATATAATATTAAATGGAAATTATATAATGGATTATTGGAATTATATATCAATTAATTTTAAATATTGTACAAATAAAAGTTATTGTAAATCAAAAGAAGAAATAAAAGAAACTTTACAAGAAAATTATATAGGTATTTTTACTTCAGATATAAATATAAATCCAGATAATTTTAAAAAACCTATTTCTTTATATATATTAAATTCATATTCTTCAATTCTTCAAAATATTAATAAAGAAATTTGGGTATTTTTAAAATCAAGTGAATTTATAATAGATAATGGATTAATAATGACAAAGAAAAAAAAGGAAAAATATAATGTTTTTCATAAAATGATAGAAATTATAAAAAATAATATAAATAATGAATCAATTTTTATGAAAACAATGATAAGTTCATCATCAAGTAAATTTATTTATACTAGAACATATCCAAAAATAGGAAATATTATATCTGATATTACTTCTTTTTCAAGATTTACTCTTGTTATTGGAAATATTCTAAGTTGTATAATTGATAGAGTTTATTATAGACATTATATTCTCTCTTTTTTTGATTCTGATGAAAAAAAATTAAAAAAATTTTTAACTACAAAAAGTATAAATATTAATAATTCAAATATAAATAATTCTAGTTGGAATAATTCTATTAATTATTCAACTGAAAAAAATAATAATTATGTTAAAAGTAAAAAACTAGAGTTACCAAAAATTTTAAATAATGTAAAAAATATTGTTAAAATAAATAAATCATTTAATATTAACAATGAATATAAAGTAGAAAATTTTATGAAAAAACATACATTGGTTAATAATATTATTGAAAATAAATATATTCATACTAATTTATTAAAACAAATTACTATTTGTAATATTCTTAAAAAAATATTATGTGAGAAAAAAGAAATAATAAAAAGTTTTAGGAATATAAGTATATATTTTGAAGTAATTAGATATTTAAAAATTTTTAAAGACATGAATATAATTCAAAAAGCAATTTTTGAAGAAGCTGATAAAAAACAAATAACATTGAATTATAATTTTAAAGTAAATGAAGATTATATTAATTATATATATCAAAGTAATTTTAAAACTTTTATGGCTCAAGGTCAAAAATTAAAATAATATATTATTATCTAAATTTTATAAATACAAAATATTTAAATATGAAAATAAGAAATTAAAATAGAAAAATAAACAATTAAATATGTTTCATTATTTAATATAGCATAATATAAAAATAAATTTTTAAAGCATTTAAAAAAACATGAAAAAATTAAATTAAAATAAAATTAAAATTATTATATTTCACCAAAAAAAAAAGAAGTTATATTTTAATTAACTTAAAAAATAAAAAAAATGTCAAAAAACAATGATGAATTTGAACAAAAAAGAAAACCCAAAAAATTTTTTGATTTCAGAGTATGGAAACAAACAGTAAATTTACAAAGTGAAAACATAATAGGAAAAACAATAAAAAATCAAAATGACATAAAAGAATATGCAGAAATATTAAATGAAGAAGAAAATAATGACAAGAAAAAAAAGATAAAAAAATCTTCAAATTCAGACTTAAATAAAAATTTAGAAAAAAATACTCTTCTTTCAGATGTAGCATTTAGAATTGTAAATGACGTAGATAAAATAATAAAAAATATGAATGACTCAACTGAAGAATTAAAAAAATTAAATGCATTATATTTAATAGGCACATCTAAAAAAATAAATAAATCAAATTTAAGAAGTCAAACTTTACCATCAAATAATAATAAAATAAGTCAAGAAATAAAAGATGAAATTGCAATAAATGAAAATAATAAAAAAAATCCAGTTAATTTTAAATATATAAATGAAAATTATAGAAAACAATTAAATAGAGCTTTTTTAAATTTTAATCCAATTATTCATTTAGGAAATTTAAATATTTTAAGAAAAGCAGATCCTGCAATAAATGAAGATATAGAAAAATTATCTAAACATATTGATGAAGATTTAGCAACAATTAATAGTCCTAATTATTATAGAAAACAATATGAAAAATTTATAAATGATAAAAATGAAAAATTAAAAAAAAAAAATAATCCTACTATTTCTACTGAAATAAGTAATAATAATAATAATTTTTCTACTTCTCCTTTATTTATTAGAAGAAAAAATAAAAAAAAAATTGAAATTAAAAGAAAATTTCCTGATAAAGATTTACGTATAAAAGAATTAGAAGATATGGATAATGTTTTAAATAAAATTTCTGTTGCTGTAAGTGATGATAATATTAAAAGATATTATGATGATTATAAAATTTTAAGAAATTTTGATTTTGAAGAACAAAAACATAATTATTTTGATGGAATGAGAAAAGCAAATAATATTTTAAAAGATATTCAACAAGATAAATTAATTAGAGGATTAAATCAAGAAACTAAAAGTAAAAGAAGATATGTTGATCATGAAAATGACAGAATTGTTGAACAGATTTTACATTCTAGAGATGTTTTGTTAAAAGATATTGCTGAACAGGAAAAAAAATAATAATGCTAAATATATTTTTGATATTAAAAATATTTTATCATTATTTTTTTTTTTAATAATTTTTTTTTAATTTATTTTCAATATATTTTTTAAATTAAATTAATGAATTCATAATAATTATTATTTTAAATCAAATCAAATTAATTTATATAGAAATTATTTTTTATTATGTATTATGTATTATGCATTATATATATTTTTTGAGAGTAATTTTTTTCAAATTAATCACACTTTTCCATATCTCCATTAAGGAGACAGAATGAAAAATTCATTGATAAAATAAATGTCCAAATTATTATAGATTATCAAAAAAATTAAGAAATATTTTGTGAATTTTTCATATTTTTATCTTTTCATTAACCTTTATATAATTTTTTATAAAGAAAAAAAAAAAAAATAATAAAGATAAAGTATTTTAAATTCAGTAAAAAAAAATGAATTAAAGTTAATATTTAAAATTAAATTTTATAATAAACCAAAAACTTTTTATTTAATGTATATTCTTATTTTTTTTAATAAAATCCAATTAATTAAAAACTCATAATAGGTATTAAAAATTAAACTAGAATATTATAAATGTTAAATAAAATTTCATATTCAACTTGAAAATATGAGTCGCTTTTTTAATTCATTAATTATATTTATTTTTCATAGAGAATTCAAAATCTCAAATTTAAAATAAAATTAAGTACAATCATTATTAGTTTAGAAAAATTTTAATAAATTTTCAACATTTATACTTAAATATTAAAAAGATATAAATTTATTTATTTAAAAAACATATTAAATCGATTAATGATAACAAAATATGAAATAATTTCAAAATTATTATTTCCAAAATATAATCAACCAAAAGAAAGTAGATTTAAAGATTTTTTTTTGATGTATAAAAAAAAACAAAACAATAAATATTCAATATATTTAGAAAAAATAGAAAAAGGAGAAGATAAAAGAACATCTGTTATAATTAAAAATATTCCAAAATCTTTTACTAAATTATATATTCAAGAAATGTTAAATGGAATTGGAAATATAAATTATTTATATTTACCTTTTGATAAAAATACCAATAAAAATTTTGGTTTTGCTTTTGTAAATTTAGTTAATTATAAAAGTATAATAAATTTAAATAAAAGAATAAAGGAATATAAAATTAATTCAAATGAATTTGAAATAAATAAACCCTTGGAAATTTGTTATTCAAAAATACAAGGAAAAATTGGTTTAAGTAAAATGATATCAAAAAAATAATATTTTTGGGATTTGTAAAATAAAGAAAAAGTATTTTATCTTTATTAATGGTATTAGGTAAAATATTTTAATTTAATTTATTATCTGTAAAAATTTATTGGTGTTAAATACAATCTTAAGGGAAAATTTTAAAAAGATATTTTTAAATTTAAACGTTTTATTTTTATAAAAAATAATTAAAAAAGGTTTTTAGCCATTATAATTATTTTATTATTATATTAATATTGCATAATATCAATATGATAGAGGTTGTATTTGCTTTTTATTCAATTTATATAATTCATAAATAATTAATTTAAATTTATATTTTTTTAAATAAAAAAAATATTTTTTAAAATTATATTAATTTAATTTGATTTATTGAAAAGAATAATATGAAAAAATGTATAATTTTGCTCTTGCTTATTTCTTTTTTAATTTATATTAATTTAAATCCAATTTAATCCTTTCGATTTTTTAAATGAAACATTTAAAATAAATTATATTTATTCAACTTAAAAAAAATTTTTAATATTCATTTTATA
>JAEEGL011286310.1_pt1 | contig 28364 bp, 1 predicted proteins | sample 9134231 | NCBI WGS metagenome assembly JAEEGL01 (sample SAMN16246548, study PRJNA631951) | gut metagenome | biome: gut microbiome; feature: rumen; material: fiber-attached | host: Bos | place: Iran: Karaj | collected 2018-10
CAGGTTAGTATTAATTTGCTTGTTCCGTCAAGTTAGTATGAAATTCTAACGGGGCTGGTTTATAAAACAATTCCGTCCGGTAATAGTTTTATAAACGAGATAAATTTTTCCGGACTAAACTTGTAGTGCTCTTACTGAAACTTTTTCGGACGCGGGTTCAATCCCCGCCACCTCCACCAAAATTAAATAATTTTATTTTATGAAACAGATGACTGTATTAATCATCTGTTTTTTGTTTTTCTAAAGAGAAGAACACACAACAAAAATATTCCTATATATGCAATACACAAATATACAAATAAATCCCCTATTTTATCGTATATAGTTATGTAATTATTTGTATAAACTGTTTCTTCAAAACAAATTTGTTCCTGATTTTTTGTTTGTTTTATAACTTTTCCGGTAGGTGCTATTACTCCGGATATTCCGGTATTTGATGCAACTATAAGATATTTTCTATTTTCTATTGCTCTAAAAATATTCATAACAAAATGTTGGTACGGATACGAAAGTCCATCACACCAAGCAATATTTGAATGTGTCGTTAATAAAGTTGCACCTTTCGAAACTAATTCTCTCGACAAATATGGATAATAAACTTCTGAACATATATTTATCCCCAATGTATATTTATCAAATTCAAACACTCTTAAATCAATTTCTTTAGTATAATTATCTGTTAAATTAACCTTCTCCAGAAGTTTAACAAGAAAGTTTTCAAAAGGTATATATTCCCCAAATAAAGCGAGATGTTTCTTCTTATATTTATCTATTATATTTCCTTCTTTAGATATAAGAAACACAGAATTATACAAATTGTTATTTTCAATACTTTTGCCACCTATTAAACTTAAAAAAGCATAATTCGAAATATTTTTGACTAAAATTTGAATTTCTTCTGTTTGTTCTAACGATCTTGGCAACAAAGTTTCCGGATATACAATAATATCACAGCTTTTATCTTTAAAATATTTTGCAGTATTATATATGGTATTTATTATCTCATCTTTTAAATTTTTATTCCATTTTTTTTGTTGCTCAATATTTGGTTGAACAATTCCTATTTTTATTGCATCTTTATCATTAATATTTGATATTTGATTTATTCTTAAAAAGCCATAAAACAATACAGACATAAAAATTACAAAAGAAAATATTAAATATTTTTTTTTGCCGTTATATAACCAATAAAACAAAAGCATATTTATTAATATTATCAAAAAAGATATTCCATATACGCCAAAAACATCTGCAAGTTGTATTATCTGTGTAAATGAACTCTGAGAATATCCTAATAAATTAACAGGAAAACCACTTAAAAAATAATTTTTTATATATTCTAATATCATCCATAAACTCGAAACATAAAATATGCTGGTAATACTATTATTTTTTTTTGCAACCTCAAAAAAGAAAACCCATAAAACAAAATACACTATTTGATATAACCAAAATATTAAAGATGCTATTAATGTCGCCTCAAAAGATTTTGTTTTTATTAATAAAAACGAGAACATCCAATTAAAAGCTATTAACGAATATGTTATTCCTGCTATAGCTCTATATAAAACAGAATATCTTAAATTATTTTTATATATGCAATACATAATTGGAATAAAAGCTACCCATACAAGAAAAAAAAGATTAAATTTTTGAAATGATAAAGCCAGTAATATTCCTGATATTATCGAAAATATTAAGTACTTAAATTTATATTCTTTTATTATAAAATAATTTATTACATTTTTTATCATAATATTATTATATTATCTTCAAATAAAAAAAGGCAGATGATTTTATTCATCTGCCTTTTTCATTTCAAACTTCTATTTTTCTAATCTTACAACTATGCTGATGCTGCCACTGCATGGATATCTGATAAGTTGAATAAATCCATAGGCATTTTTAAATCTTTTTTGCCATTTATTTCCATCAACGCACCAAGATCTGTCTTTCCTGTCTTCATTAATTCTTGAACTCTTGCAAGTTTTTCACTTAAATCTTTTTCTGTTACAGCCTTTTGCAATTTAACTATATTTATCACAAAATCACTATTTATCTTTCCACTGCTTACAGATTTTGTTATCACACTCTGATTTACTTTTCTGTTTGCTTCTATTTTTGCAACTATTTCGCTTTCACTTGCCTTATCCAACCAATCTTTTCCTTCATTAAATGCAGCCATTAACACTTCTCTTATTCCGGTAAGAGCCTTCACTTGAGCATCTACAATCAATCTAGGTACTTTACCCTCTGCTCCCATTCTAACTACATTTTCAATCTTACCTAATACAGCTTCATTTATTTCTTCTTTGCTGCTTCCTGTTGCACCTATATAATTCAACATCGCTTCTGTTCTGTTTCCTTCTTTGTATACAGCCATCAAGTATTCTACTATTTCCGGTACATCTTCTGCCTTCATTACTCCGTATACTCTATTCAACATAATCTCTTTACCCATACCTTCATTATTTGCTATCACATTCTTATCCGCCAATACTATACCTGTAAATTTATATCCTTGTGCTTCTATTGCTTCTATATCTGCTTTGCTACTTACCTGAGCTACATGATTCTTATCAAAGTATGCTATTACAGGACTTGTTATTACACCTTTATCCGCTACTAATGCATATTCAAATTCTGTTATATCTTTTATTATACCTATGCTTGCAGTTTCTTCTTTTCCTGCTGCTTTTAAACTATCCAATCCTTCATATTCACTTTCTCCTGTTACCATCTCTATTGCAAGTTTTGTTAATCCGTTTACTAATTTTATCATAGGTACTACTTTGGATATTCCTTCCATTGCTTGTACAGCACAATTTTCTAATAACATACCTTCTACTTGTTCCTGAGTATATTGTACTCCTTGTGCTTTACTTGCTGCATTTACTCTTTCAGTTATATCTACTATATTGTCTTTTGCCAGTTCAGATACATTTCCAAGATCTACTCTCATTCTATTATTCAATTCTAATTTCGGATTATCAGCATCTAATATTGCTTTCATATCATCTTGTGTTAGAGAAGAAATTGCTTTTAATATAATGCCATTAACATTGTTGTTTTTATTTAACTCTTTAATCGTATCATTAAATACTGATAATTTACTAATATCCTCAATGTTAATACTTTCTAATAAATCATTATTTACTATACCTAAATTTATAGCAACATCCACTAATTCATCGGATTTGGAAATATCTTGAATCAAGGACATCATATTCTTCAACGAAACTCTCGTTTCTTGACTTACTCTCTGAGACATCTTAGAAACATCATAATATCCTTCTTTTTCAGGAACTATTCCAAAATCTTCCTGTACTAACGAATTTGCCGCACTTAACAATGTCGGTGAAGCTGACTTCATTTCTAATTTACCATTGTTGATAACCACATCAACATCATAAATTCCTTCAGAGTGTAATTTTTCGGTTATGTATTTTTCTATTTCACTTTCTTTAGATACATTTTTCATAAAATCACCCAAATTTTTATTATATTCACTTAACAAATTATTCATATTAACCGTAGCTTTAGTCATTTCTTCTTTAAAGTTATTATTGAATTTCTTATCTTGATTACTATACAACAACAATTTTGCAATACCAGGAATTCCGAGACTTCTTAACATATTATATGTCTCGTTTTCTGTCTTATCAGGCAATATTTTCACACCTTTAGAAGATGATACTATTGCTGTACCCAAAGCATCTCCTGTTATAGTTCTAATTGCCGTATAGAAAGGCATTACCAACATATAATTTGCAAATGTTTTTACTACTGAAGCAACTTTGTCTAATGCTTTATTTACTTTTTTATTGCCCGGAAGTATTGCTCTATCATATGGCGATAATTTTGATGTGGCATATTTTGCTTGATTGAACAAGTTAACTATTTGATCATAACCTTGTACTACTTGTCTGTAAGATTCATTACCAACTTCTTTACCATCTAACAATAAGTTCATTGCTTTTAACAACATAGGATCCGGTAAAGTTGCACCTTTATTATTTTGTGCTAAATAATTCTTCAAACCTGCAGGATATTCAGCACTTAATACTTGTTTTAATTTCTTAGGTGTAATATTACCTTTGTTTTCTATAATTTCTCTAGCAACATCCATATTTGCAAACGTTGTTAAATTATCAACAGAAATATTATCTTTTGCTAATTTGACAGCAGCATTTTTAAACAACTCTGCTTTTTGTGCCTTTGACAATCTTCCAAAAGATTGACTTTCTGTTCCATCCGTATTTAAATCTATTCCTAACATTCCAAACAAAGACATCATCACTTTCATATAATCATCATCATATGGTATTTTGTTTAACTTCTTATAATTTTCTACTGCTTGTTGTCCCAAATATGTAAGTTGTCCATTTACCGACAATGTTGGATCTGCTGCAATTGTTTCTGCCAAAGTTTCGTAATTACTTAATTCTGCTTTCTTTAAGTTTGCAGAAATATCAACAACTGTTGCCGGTGCACTATCTATTCTTCCGTCATTACCATAAGAAGCAACTACATTGTTACCATAACTCATCATTATATCTACTGCTTCTTGTAAATCTTTGGTTCTTGTTATTGCTTTAGAATTTACACTATCTTTTGATGATATATCAACAGTTTCCCAAGCTTTTATATTATCGTTAACACTATCTATTATCTTGGAATCACCTTTTACTTCCTGCAAGTGCGTTCTAACAGCTTTGAAAGCTTCCAATGCTTCGAGCTGCAATTGTTTTATTCTCTGTTCCATCTGTCTGTTACCATCAACTATATCACCTTTGTTGGTTCTTGTATTAGAACCTTCTTCATGATTTAATAATTGATCTTGCAATACTTTGTAAATTATGGCACCTTCTAATGTATCTTTTCCTCCGGCTTTTACTATTAAATCATTGAATGCCTTTGTCAAATAAACATCTCTTATAGAATCTGCTAAACCGAATATTAAAGACTGACCGGATTGTTTAAATAACGAATATGCTTTTGCCAATTCAAAATTATTTACAGCGTTGTTAGCATCTTTTATCTGTATATCAGTTATTTCACCTTCAGCATTTTTGGTAACAGTAAATAATCTCTCTGCCATTTTTTGATCAAGAGCAGACGGGCTGTTATGTAATTGTGAATATATACCACTCAATATTATCGGATTATTTAAGTCACTCATTAGAGAATCAATTTCATAAGTATTTGCAAACAATGTTCTAGTACATTTTTCACCTTTTTTAACATGTCTGTTTACTCTTCCGTATGTTTGTGTCAATAAAGATGAAGATGCACCTGTAGAATCTACCAACAAATCAAAACTACCGGCATAATCCAATCCCATTGCACCTTTTTCGTTACATATTATTATTTTTGCATCTTTTCCACCAACAGGAACAGTATACTTTTTCCCATCGGCTTGTTCCATTTCTATCGTTTTACCATTCTCGTCTTTCATGGTTTGATCTATTATATCCGTAGTGTTTTCTGTTTCGGTTGTAATTTGAAGTATTCTGTCTGCAAGACCTTCTTCTGTTAATTTTCTAATTAATTCATTTCTAACATTTTCATCTACAGACATAATAAGTTGTGTTCTTGCATCCTCGCCGGAAAGATTTTGTTTTATCTGTTCAAACATTTGTTCTACCATTTGTTTTCTTATTTCTTCCGTACTCTTTCCTCTTATCTCTCTAAACAATACATCATCTTTTTGCATATCACCTAACTTACTCGGATCACTTACCAATTTGAAGTTCTTTTCTTCGCCATAAACTCTTATTTCCATACCGAAAGATGCAGCCATATCTTGAACATGAGCAAGAGTTCCGGACATACCTACATACTGACCATCACCAAAGAACAATCTGCTTCCGGATGTTCCGAAATCAGTTTTGCTTATTTGAACTGTTTGTAATGCCTGATTATGACTATTTCCCATTTCTCTTGATGCAGCATAAGCATATGCAACATCTTGGAATACTCTGCCATCTTCCTTATTTCCATTCGATACAGGTACTATGTGTTTACTTCCATCCGGTTGTGTTGCTATACCATAAGTATCTTTTCCTTTATCTTTTTCTACTATAGCTTTTATAGCGGAATCAACCCAGGTTCTGTTAAAATTATGAGCTTTTGCAAAAGCATCTATTTGTAAGCTTACTTCTGGAGTAATTGTAGCTATTCCTTCTGCATCTACCTCAATAACACCACTATCAAACAATTGTTTTGCATAATCATAAGCCTGTTCTAATTTAGGATTATTTTCCTGATTCCATGCTTTTGATTTTGTTAAAGATTCACTTCCGCTACTCAAAATGAATGAAGTTTGACTTTCCATAAATTTATGAACTTCATCTGCAATGGTTAATCTATCCGTTTGTGCTTGGAATTCATCCAATATTTGTTGCAATTCCACCCTGCCATTGCTTGCAGCCTCGGATGCAGCCTGTGTTCCCAAGAAGCCCATTTTTTCTCCTGTCCATATTCTAAATCCGTTCTTATCCAACATAGCTTCTCTGAATGCATCAATATCTGCCTGAGTTCCATGCATTGCATTTTCTGCTAACGTATCCATGTCATAAACTTTTGCACCACTCAATTCAATAACTTCTCTTATTGTCTTTGAATGACTCGGATCAAATTTATTGTTCAAATATTTGTTATATTCTTCCGCATTAGCAACAACAAGATCCATATTAACCATTCCCATTGCAGATCTTCCAAGTGCAACACCAACAGGAATTGCAGTTTTTCCATAACCTACAGCTGCAAGTATTGCTAAGTTTTCACCATTCAATATATCTCTGACAGAATCTATTTGACCTTTTGCTCCTTTTTCACCTGTTTTTAAGTGCCACCCGCCAGTTCCCAAATTAAACAATCTATCAGCTTCTTGTACAGCATTTTCAATATTGCTCATTTCTATTAAAGAATCTGTAACTCTTATATTTCTAAAAACTCCCAATACTTTTTCCATATCTGTATCTTTAAATAAATCTGCCAATGTTTTATTTTTTCCTTTGCATTCTGATATTTTCTCATAAACTTTATTCATAGCATTATTTGCATCACTTCTCGATTTGAAATTGTCTGATTGCTGTATACTATCTCTAACCATTCCTAACAATTGAGTATATACATACTTTTTAACAACATCACTCTTTAAACCAGATATATACTCATTTATTTTATTTATATCTTCAGGTGTTAAATCCTTAGCTCCTTTCACTTCTGTTTGAGTTTGTTTATTACCGCTAAAGAGATTACTAAAGAAATCTTTTATAGATGTTGATTTCTTATTATTTGATACTACAGACAGTATATTAAAATCAGACAATGAAGTTATTAAAAGATTTTTTAGAATCTTATCGGAATCTTTTGTCGGATTATTACCTAAATCTTTCAATTTTTTATCTATTGCTTTTATTCTTTCCTGCGGAGTTTTTTTACCTTTTAAAATATTTTCTAAGTCTTTGTTGGCTTCTCTATTGGCATCAGCAACTTTTTGTGTCTGTAACACTACATTTAATTGAATATTACTTAACGATGAAATATCCGAAAGCATATCATTTACAGACATATTAGAAATATAATCAGAGCTGATTCTGCCGAACATATTGAGCCTTGAATTTATTTCAGTCCGTAACAATAATGCTTGCGTTGCATCGTATTGTGCATCTACCTTTGCATTTTGTTGTAACTCATGAACTTCGTTATATCTGGCAGTCATAAGAGTTTCTAATTTTTCAGATAATTGTCTGTACTCAGCTGTTCCTTTTGTAGAATTATTGAGCTGCTTTAGAATTTTATTTATTTCATCTTGACTTGCCTTTCTTGCTTTTGCTATTTCTTTCATTGAGTCTTCACTTAATGCACCTCTATCTATATCAGTACTCAAATCGTTCATTGTTTCTAACATAGCAGTTTTTGCTAAATCTCTGATTTCGTTTCTAATAGCATTCAACTCTTTACCACGTTCCGAGAGAATATTATTTTGATAGAAGAAGTCACTATTGTTTGTATTCAATAGCATTCTTATTTCCGCTGCCGAATAATCACCGGAATTTATTATATCAGACACATACTGATACAATGCTCTGGTACCTTCAGACATATCATCATTAGCCATTCTCTTTTTGATATCTGTTTTTAATTTCTCCATATTAGATGTATCCGCAAGATCTTGTAATTGTGTCATAACAGTATCCGCTTTTATTTCGCTATTATGATCTATTTTATCTCTTATAGACAAACTCTCTGCCGCAGTCATAACAAATTGTAATGCAGTCGTATTTCTTATTATCTGTTGATTTGCCTCTATTCTTGTTTGATTATCTTTGCTATTCAATCCTTCTCTAATTGCACCTAATTGATTATTTAAATAATTTATATATATTTGTGAAACATCTGCCAATTCTGAAGTTTTATTCGTAGCAGTTAAATAATCAACATAATTTGCAAATGTTTTTACACCATTATCCGTACTTAATAACTCATTAACGGATATTATCTCACCGTTTTCTCCTCTCATTTGCACTTGAGCATAAACAGCATTTAGAACTTGATTTTCAGATAATTTAGGATTATTCTTAACTGTTGAAGTTCTTGCAGCTTGTACCCTTGCAAACATCTCGTTAGCTGAGTTTTTTGAACCTTCTTTTCCTTTCGAACTTTGTATTATAGAATTTGTCAACAATATGTCATTTATTGTTGTTTGTAAACTATTTGTATCTGTTGTACTTTCGATAGCAGTCTTAAACATATCAAAAGTTATTGCAGAAGTACCGCTACCTAAACCTAATTGTTCATATGCAGATTGTATTGCAGCTTCTCTATTAGTACTATCTGCTTTATTTATATTTGTAACAACACTATTTACCGCTGCAGCATCAATATTCGCAGATGCCAACAAATTAACACTTAATATAGCATCCGGTGTTTCATCGAATAATTCTTGGAAAATTTCACCAAATTGAGAATTACCAAACATCATCTGTCCAAACAATCCGGATATAGATTCTTTAAAACCTTCTTCATAAACCATATTTAACATCTCACCGGCACCTTTAACATTATTAACTTTATCACCAAATCTATTCATTATTTGCATTACCGTTCCCAATATAGGTGTTCTTAATAATATAGGAGCAAGTACAGGTTGTGCTACTGCCGTTGCTATTGAGAATACCCACATTGACGGTTCCGTCATAGTAGCTTTTGTCTGTAATGCAAAATTTGATATACCCTGTAATGAGAGGTTTGCTGCCAAATCTCTCATATTTCCAATTAAGTTCATACCTACACCTAATTTAGTAAACATTTCATCTACTAATCCTATACCGACATATTCCAATACTTTTGTAAATCCACCGTTTGTTAATTTTTCCAAAAGTGCTCCGCCACCGGTAACAATCATTTGCATCTGCATTATTCTACTTATCATCTGAACACTATTTGTGAATAATTGTGTAGGCGCAAGACCTGCTTTCAATGCCGTCCAAGCACCTTTATATGCCTTTTTCCATCCTGCATGATGAACATTTCCTACTCCTCCTCCCAGTACAAATCCGGCAATTGCAAATTTAAAAATAGCACCAATATCAGTAACATTACTGAAGCTAAAACCTTCTGTAAAACCATTTGTTGCCTGATAAATAACATTCCCTGCGGCAAATACACCAGCGCCAATAGTTCCACCTAACAAACCTTCTTTTGTAAAAGTATCTTTAAATATCTGAGCAAATTTTTTAGCAACTTGATCTTGTCCGGCAGCACCTGAGTCTAATCTGCCACCGGCAGACATAAACATATATATATCAACAGCAGAATCAAAAATATTTATCATCAAATTCTGTTGAGATAAATTAAAACTTGAATCTGAAATTATATAATTTCCCGCTGCTTTTAATATATTGCCTGCAACTAATAAATTCTTACCTAAATTTAGAATCATGTTTGCAAATTCTATCTGTTTTATCGCAGCTGCATTTTTAGCTATAGAACTAAACATGCCGGCTTTACCCATTACACCACCAATATTTGTTGTTAATGCTCCTGCCAACCCTCCGGCTACCGTTCCTATAACAAGATTTCTAGCAATTTCACCTAAAGTATAATTTCTTCCATTAATATAATGATCCGCAACCATAAATGCAGTCGTTGCAGTAGCACCTATAGCGGCACCTATAGCAGCTCTTTTTGCCGCAGTTTTTAATAATGCGGTACCTAACCCTTTCAATGCGCCTTGTCCTATTAAGCCTCCGATTGCACCTAAACCTTGCAAGAATTTAGCACCGCCAAACATAGAGGTTAAAGCAAATACTGCATTCATTCCAAAACCTGCCCAATCTCCATTATAAGCACAATCTACAGCTGCAACAGTATATTTTGCAGCAAGATATGCAGATGTAACGGCTACAACTGCAGTAGTTATAACTGCTGCAGTTGTAGCTGCTGCTGTTCCGGCACCAAGAATCGCACCCCAGAATGCTGCTGCAGAACCAAATGATAATATAGTTGTAACAACAGCAACAACAGCAACAACAGCTGCGGCTACTACTTTAACTGCTTCTTCTTGTTGATATGTAAATACCGCATCATAACTTTTTCTAATTTGTGTATTTTTCAACATACCTATAGCAGCATTATCAACACTTACCTTTGTTATGTTGACAGAATTTATCACACTTTGTATAGATGTATCTCCTATTCCGTTATTAGAATAATAACTGCTATTGGTCGTTGTTTTTGTGTTTCCATCTTCGGTTTTTGTAGTAGTTGTTGTAACAGCCTTTGTCTCTACTACTGGAATATTTTGCCCATTTACCAATAACTCTCCATGTAATTCTTGTTCGTAAACTGTTTCAACTTGTCCGGTTACAGTTTTATCATCGGTATATGTTTTATCAAAAGAATAACCGGTTTCTCTGCCATATTGATCATATGTATAACCTGTATTTGTATAGCTATAACTTCTTTCATAGTTAAGTTTGCCAATACTACCAATATACTCTTCTGACTCCATTAATTTATCAAGACTTACAACATCCAATGATAAGCCATCAACAACCGTCCAAGTATTTAAAACACCTGTCACTGTTTTATTTGTTATTTCTCCTGTTATTGTATCTGTTGTTATGCTGGTAACAACATCTGTATTTGCAGTAACGTAATATTCGTTGTTTTCATAATCGAATGTTTTAATATATTGATCAGATTTACTGGTTCTTGTCTTGGTACCGTCTCCATTATCTACTTCTCTAATTTCATACTCTTTATTTATGCCAACTTCTTTCTTCTTTAAAATACTATAATCTATTGATGCATCAGAGTTTAAACCATAAGTGAATGTAGTATATTCATCCACATATGCAGACAATGTACCGTCTTCTTCATAATTGTTATCTTTTGTACCTGTTGAAACTGTTGCCGATCTGCCAATATAATCGTATGATGTTCTTCTATAATTAACTGTTGCAGGATATTTGGATTGACTGTCATTATACCTATAAGTTTCCTCAGAAATATCTCTTCCGCTTCTAATAACAACTCCACCTGCAACAACATTATAATTTCCGGTATCATTATAAGAGTATATTAATTGACCACCTTCATTATATTTCTTAATTGATACAAGATTTTCACTGTATGTAACAACTTGTTCTGTTCCATAATAAGTTATTGATTTTTGACTATCGATATTTATTTCAACAGTTCTTATACCATCAACCGTTTCCGTATGTGTATATATTCCTGCTGCTTCTTTTATTATTCTGTTGTTATTTGCAACATCATATGTATATCCAAATGCAGCATTTCTATCTGTAAATGTATTTCCTGCAGCATCTGTTCTACTGACTTCATGGATATCTCTTTCTTCAACAACATAAGCTCTATTTGTTGAAGTATCCCATTCTAATTTTTGTTCTCTTGCTGCGTCTGTTATCGTTACAGATGAACCATCCGAATAATTAGTAATTGTTTGTGTACATCCTTCCAATACTAACTGCCCTTCCGGATAATCAGATCTTGTAGTTGTTTGATCAAATTGCGAAATTATAGTTTCGGAAGTTTTTGCAGCTATAATTTTTTCTTCTCCGTTAACAACAAATGTTTGACTGGCTGCTCCATAATAATTGTACGTTGTTTCCGAATGTCTTGTTTGAGATACTGTAACATCTATAGGTTCACCCAATTCATTTGTATCAGTTGTCGTAACTTGTTGGAATAGCACAACTGTTTCAGTCCTTGATGCAGATATATTGGTTTTTATATCATCTTTTTTTGTAGTCCAGTTAACACCATCACTTGTATATTCTGTTTTGTTATTCTGCCTACCATCAGTTATAGTTCTTGATGTGGTTTCTCCTTCTGCAGTAGTAACTGTTTGAAGAACACCAATATTAAAGTCCATACTTTCAACATTATCTCCAAATGTCACGGAAGACATACCATCGCAAGAAATATTATGTGATTTCATATCAGTTTTAATTTTATCCAAATCCGAACTGCTGTGTGCACTATAACTTCTACCACCATCCAAAACGGTGGTATCTCCTCTCTCAAAATTCGAATCTAAATTCAAGGCACCGGTAACAGCTCCCGTATAATCAGATTGTCTTGTTCTCGATAAATCACTTAAAGTTTCCATAAAACCGGAATCATTTATATTTATTACATTAGTATCCAACCCTCTAAATTGTGTCGTAGTATATCCGGAATTTGTCCAAGCAAAAATTTGTGAATCATTGTATTTTATATCATCCATACCACCGGTTATCAACGTTAAATATTCGACTTCTCCGGCATTATTTGTTTTTACTTCATATCCTTGTATATCATGTAAATATGTTGGTTCTTTGAATGCTTTTTTATCATAATCTTTATCCGTATATGTTCCTGTAACACTCTTTGTAGTTCTATCTCCCATCAACGATGTAGATGTTTCTGTTTGTGTCAATCTTCCGCCACCTTCACTTCTAACAGTTGAAGATGTTGTTGTACCATCATCACCGTACGATACAGAGAAAGTAACTATAGGATTTCCACCAACTTCTATACTGAAATGCCCATCTTTAAATATTATTTTCTCACCGGCACTGTTTGCTGTTCTTGTAGCACACCATGTATCTTTCGTTATAAATCTTTCACCTGTATCCTTATTAACTAATGCTATTGTCCCATCGTTCCAAAAATCACCTTTAAAGATATAATAATTATCTAAAGGAACACCGTTAAACTCTCCTTCCAAACCTGAACCCGGTAAAGCAACACATTTCAAATCGTCACTCTTATATGTAATATAAAATATATTATTGTCCGAACCTTGAGGAATATCATCCATTCTGGCTTGGTTATATGTTGCATTTTTAAATGATAATGTGGCATCGTCAATAACTGTTCCTGCATCAAAATTAGTGGTTGGCAAATAGAATGTTGTAGTTCCTGTCATATTAGCAGCTTCTACAAAACCTTTATCACTTATATAAGCTTCTCCGCTATATTGTCCTACATTTGAAACAAATCCGCTTGAATTATAAACTGTTCTTGTTAAATTTGTATTTTGTGAATTTACATCAAATAAACCATTTGACGATTGTTTCAATTTCATCAAACTCCAATAGTCTCTTGTTACGGAATCACTTGTATAAATATTAGAAATTACAGTCTTAGATGTTGTTGCATCTACATACCTGGTAATAACTGTAGCCGGTTGCGGAGTATCCGTATTTACATTACCAAGACCTATGGAAACTACTCTATAATTTCCTTCTTCAACACCCTCTATTCCAGATACAAACTCATTACCGCCATAAAGAGTACAACCTTTACAAATGGTAACATATCCGTTTGTCTTACCATTTGCATAATCCAACAATTCTCCACATTGACTATCTCCCCAATCCCAGAAATGAGAATATCCGCTATAGGTTTGTGAAGCTCCGTTTTGAGAACCATCTACATTATAATTAGCAGTAACAACACTTGTTCCTGTATTAATAAACCACAATACTTTACCCGCAGACATTTCTGTAACAGTATATCCACCGGTTCCATCAAAACTAATTTCCGTAACATCTACTGAGCCAAAACAATTAAATAAATGTCTATTATCTTGACTAAGAGTTATATGAGACATATCACTGGAATTTACAACATAAAGTTCGCTCTTTTCAACCCATTTAGTTCTACCATTAGCATCTACAAAGCTTACATCGTTCGGAAGATCAAAAAGACCTTGTCCATTATAGTCTTTTCTGTCTGCACCTTTTTTAACCATATATATTTGGCCATTGGTACCACAAACAATATCATAAGAACCGCCATATTGTTGTTGTAGAACATCCAATGTATGTTGTTTTGACATATCATCAGATAACCTATTCATATCTGAAGCATTAGTCACATCGTAAGTTTTGTTATTAAATGTAACCGTTGTCCCACTTACGGTAGCTCTGCCATCACCAAAAACTCCATTTACTTGATTTGCAACTTCTCTTGCATATGCATAGTTATTTGCTAAATCACTTAAAGCTTTCATATCTGCTTCACTGGTAACATCATATGTTGTCCCGTCTATAGTTACTTTATTATTTGAGCCTACGGTAATATTGTAACCAAATGCTTCACTAAGCTCTGCACTAAGTTGATTTCTACCGTATTGTTGTATATATTCATTTAATTTTTCATTACCATCTTCTTTTGTCAAATCTATTTTCGTCCCATCATTAAAAGTTACAATTCCTTCACTAATAGTAAATTGTTCTTCTCCGAATATTCCGTTTAATTGTGTTCTAACTATAGAATCTTGTTCTTCTATCTGTTTTGCTACTTGATATCTGTTTATATCCTCATCTAATTTATCTCTATCTGTGAAAAGATTATATATGGTTTGCGTGTTATCAGAATCTGTTATTACAAGATTGTATCCGTCAAGAGTTACGGTTTTATCTGTTCCGTAAATATTTTGAACACTGGTTAATATTTCCTGTCTGTTAGATTCTTGAGAATACCAATAGAAAGTTTCTAGTGTTGCCATTGTTATATCTTGTCCAACCATGTAAGAAACGATTTCCGCATCTAATGTTTTTACATTATTGTCAGAATCTTTATATGAAATAAATGAGTCCTGATTGCTTTCCAACAATTTCATTTTCGAACCTAATCCACTCTTATCATCCCATTCAAAAGAGAATTCCATATTAACATCATTATATGTAATATCTGCAATTTCTTTAGTTCCTTCTATAGCAAAATTATGTTTGAAATCCATATTTACTTTACCGGTTGTATTATCATATAAACCGGAAGTTCCGTTTTCAAGTAACATTGTAAACATCTGACCTGTCTGTATATCTGTAATATAAAAATTTTCTTGTATATTAACTATAGATAAATTAGAAATCAAACTGGATGTACTGATATGATAAAGTTTACCGGATGCTATAATATCTCCACTGGAATCCGTATAATAAACACCTGTTCCTTCTCCCTTTGCAACTCCATCATATTCTTTTTCTGTTTGTGTTTGTTGTTCCTGATCTTTTTCATCCGGTCCTTTACTGTTTTTCCCATAATTAACACCTTCCAACCTAACTGTTCCATCGATAATAACGATATTTATTTCTTCTTCACTGTCAACAGCATATAAAACAGCTCCCTTTTCTATAATGTAATTTTGAGGGCCATTACCATTGTCAAAAGTTATACCGAAATCTTCTGCTGCAGTAAGCCATGCATGACCATGTTCATCTAATGTTACAGCACATTGAACATCGGATAAATCTGTCTGTGTTACTCCTTCTTTAGAAAAATCATTAGTTGAATGTTTTCCGGATACACCAAAAGTTGCACCATCCAACTTTCTACCTAATGCGGCCAATGCACTGATTTCAATTCCAACATTATCATATGTTAATGTTTCCGTTATTGTTTGTCCGTCAATTGTTTTATAAGTTATAGTTGTACTTAAATCGTCCCCTGTATCAAATAAAGCTCCACCATATGCATTATGCAATACTTTTGTCACTTCCGTAATACCCATAGACTCATCTTGTCTTGTGTGTGTTGCAACAGAAACTCGTAATATTGTTCCTTTCGGTATATCTGCAGTTCCGTAAGTTCCGGGTATTGTACCACCTTTATCTGCATATAATTCTATATATTGGTTATTTGTTTTTGCTAAATATCCTTCTACTAAACTTGCTCCATCAAGAATATTACCTTGTACAAGTATGTCGGAAAAATCTCCGGTTTCTGTAGTTCCTTTATCTAAATCAACAGATTCCATAATTGAAAAACCGGGATAATATGTTTTCAAGAAATAGCCACTTAAATCTGTTTCCCACTTAAATGTTCCGGTATAACCGTTAATATCATATCCGGCAGTCCATTGTCCATCAGCATCTTGATAAGCAGTTGTCCATCCTGATTTTGTATTTATTATTGCTCCATCATCAACATGTCCTTTATGAACAACTCCATCTATTACGGTCTCGTAATGAGAATCTTTTGTAAGAACAGAATTTTCTGCATTTACAGCATCTACTGTTAATCCTAACACCTTTCCTTCTGTTCCTATTACACAACCGCAATATACACCTGTTGAAGTTATATCTATACTATAATATCCGTTATCATCGTATGAGATATTATCTTCTCCATCCGTAACGACATGAAAATCAGCTTCTCCTTCAAAATAAACTCCTGCTCCCGGCATAATTACAGATGAATTTTCTTGTGCTTCACTTGTAGGCCCGCCATATACTTTTGTTGTACCGCTAAAATCGGCAACTCTTATATTTGCACCTGTAAATGTAATTTGCCCTACAGAATCTATATTAGCTATAGTACTACCGCCAACTATAAAGACATCTAATTTGGTAGTTTCTACACTATCTCCAGGATCAGACGTATATTTTTCTCCCGTCTTTTTATCTACATAAAGAGTTAAAGATATATTTGTATCTTGCGACAATACTGCTTTACCTGTTGTTCCGTCATATACAAATTCAACAGTTGATGTTCCTGTATTTTGTTCACCAACTTTAAATTCCGTAGATGTAGACATCTTAAAGCTGGCATAATTTTTATTCGACATCCAACCACCTAACATGGTAGATAAAGAAACGTCTATTGCTTTATTAGCTTCAATAGTTGTAGTAATGGTTTCATTTATTTGTTCTGTTACAGGGTTATCTCCGTTGGTTTTTGCAGTTCCTTGTATATTTCTTGTAAACGTTAAAGATTTATCCGAAGTTAATTCACCCGTTGTCGGATTATAAGTTAACACTGCACTACTATTTATTGTTGCACCTTGTAATTTATCACCTTTTGATAAGCTTATCTTAAATTCTGAAGAAGATATTCTTGATGTAACTGCTGAGCTAAAATCGTTTATATATCCTTCAAACGGTTCTTTTGATGCAGTACAAGATATTTTTGCAACATCTATTTCCAAGCTGCTTGCCAATTGCATACTATAACCATCTATAGCTAAATCAAGATAGTTCGTAGAATATGAACCGTACCAACCTTTTTCTGTGTATTCTAATGTATCCTCAGCTGTAACCGTGATATCATCCGACATATGGAAAACAGAACCTTGTTTAGCATGTGCGCCTAATCCTTCAACCACAAAATTACCGTTCCTTATTTGCAATGTTCCGTCACTGACTTCATAACTTCCATCAGCATTTCTTGTTATACGAGCATTTGTACCTGAAGCATCCGGCAATTCCTGTGGCTGTTTCTCATCTGCAGGTTCATTCGGATCTTTCTTTTGACCGGCAGGAATTTTTATTGATACATCTGCGGAAATATTAATTACACCGCTATCTATAACTAAACCATAATTATTCAATGTAAATATTGCATTTTCCTGTAATGTTACCGTATTCTCTGCCTTATCTTCCGGATTTATGTATGTAAGTTCATAAGCATTTAATGTTCTTAAAGCAAGTTTATTTCCTGCATTTGTTAATACAAAATCTCCTGTTAAATTACCGACTAAACCATTTGTGTTTAGAACATTAACATCTTTAGTTGTTGATAATATCCAATCTTGTTCTGATTTGCTTACTGTATAATCACCTATAGTCATTCCGGCGCTTATCTTCTTTACAGTATTATCTTCACCGAAAACATAATACGGATTATTTGGATCTTTACTTAATATCAATATATCGGTACTTGAAAGTACAACATAATCATAAGCTTCAAGCCAAGGACTATTTTCGTTAGTTCCCGTTCTAAATGAGTTTATTGTTGTTACAAAAGTATCTTTTCCGTTAGCATCTTTTTCTATATTTAAATTAAATCTTAAATTATGTCTGCTGTTTTCAAAAGTCAAAGCATTAGTTACAGGATCTCTGGTTAATGTATAGTTACCAACGGTTAATTCATCTCCGGCAGACCATGTTCCCTTATCATTTAATGCATATATTTTTCCATTTTCTTCTACATATACCACCATTCCTGTTCCCTGAGGAGATGTTGTAAAGCAAGTCGGAACATACCAATGATTTTGTTCTGTATCAAAAATCTTAACTATTTCAAAGTTAATATTTTTGTCATTTATATTCATTGAATATTTTGTGTTTCCGTCAGAGAATATCAATTCATGATTATCTTCTTCAATTGTAAACGAGCCGACTTTCATTCTTTCTTGAGCATGCACCCATTTACCATTTTCATTTAGCACAAAATAACTTGATGTGCCATTAGGAGTCTTTGCATTTAACACAATACTTCCATCAGATAAAGTCCCACTTGCATCAACATCACACCAAATATCTTTATTGTATCTCATTTTTGTACAATCAAAAGAAATACCATCAGTTGTTAAACTTAACATATATTCAGTATTGGAGTTTGTCAATGTCCAACTATTATTTCCAACTGTTTCCAGCCTGAATGCACCTATTCTTGCTTGTCCGTCAACATCAACCCAACTACCTTTTTCAATATCTACCCAACTACCTGCATTTAATACAAGAGCTTTTTCTTGTCCATTTACTGAAACATTTACTATTTGACCTCTTCCTCCGGGAACATTAACTGCATTATTTACCTGTCTCCAATCATTGTCATAATATACTTCGTTCATTTTCAAATTAAATTTGCCATTATCTTGTATAGTCAAATTATATCTCATGATTTCATTTTCTATAAACCAACCTTCTGCGGTTTGTGTTACACTGTAACTACCGGTCTGCATATTTGCTGCATTTACCCATGTACCGTTTTCCTGTTGAACATAACATACATTTCCTGCACTGACAAATATACCACCGTTTTTAGTATTATCTTGTAACATCATAACGTCATCAGGTTTCTGCCAACCCGAATCAGTATTAATTTCTACTATATTAGATGTACTATTTATTTGACTTGAGTTTCCGGAGATTGTTATTTCTCTTCTTGTTGTATCTACGTTTTGTCCGTCTATTGTTGCCGTTTCCGTTACTATCTTTGTATATACACCATTTTTATGTTCAAATTCACCTTCAGGAACATTATCAAAAGAAAAACTTTCCGGTTTACCGGTTTTTTCATTTTTATTTATATTTATTTCTCTTAATATATCATTATCGTCTATTCCATAGAAAGTTCCGTCTGCTGCATACGTTAATGCTACTCTTTGTTCCCCGTTTCTATATTGATATTGACTTTCTCCTGCGCCATACTCATCTCCGGTATACAATATTCCATAAGATTCTTCTGTACCTTCATTTCCTAAAATTTGATTATATACCTTTGCTCCGCCACTGCATTCTATTATTCCGTTTTCATATATAACAAGTTTTAATGTACCATCTGTGCCCATCTCATCCACATAATAACCTAATCCTGTATCTCCGGTATGTGTTGCAACTACTGTTGTTCTCGGAGTATCTAATTCTTTCCCGTACTCATCTGTCATAGGACTTATTGTATATGTATCTCCTTCTTCTTTAAAATGCTTATACTCTACTAATACAGATGCATCTACATTTCCGTCTACTATGTTTTGTCTATCAATTCTAACAACACCTTCAACATCATATAATGTAGCAGTTGTTATTTTACTTGATTCTGATTTAGGTTCTTCAATATATGTTTCGCATATTCCGTTTTCCGCTGTAAAGAACATTTCTCCGTCTTTATAATTAACTTTTAAATTTCCTTTGGATACTGTTCCTATTCCATCTAAATATGAACCATCTTTAAATACCGCTCCATTGCCATATATAACTAAAGATCCTCCATCTAATGTTATAGAACCATCTTCTATTATATATCTGTCGTCGGTTTCTGTTATTTTTGCATTTGTCCAATCAGCATCCACAGTTTTCTTTTCCTGAGGATCTGTTTGTTCTTCATTTTGTGAAGCGCCTGTCTGATTTTGATTATTTTTTCCTTTCAACAATTCAATTCTTCCACCTGAAATTATATCTACTTTACCTTTTACACCAAGGTTTCCTTGTTCGGTTATTTTTAATGATCCGTTTTCTAATGTTCCTCTTCCAACCTCTTTCCCATCAACTCTATTTATATATACTCCTTTTATAACTTCAGGTTCCATTGTAATCGTATTATCTTTTATCACAAAACTAAATTTTAAATTTTCATCCAATAAAATAGTGTCACCATTCAAATCTCCGCCAAAAACCACACTCATTTCGGTTCCTGCTTTATAAGCCGCTTCTCCTCCAATTAATTTATCTTCCGCATCATAGTTATATGTCGTTATATTTGCTTTTTGTTCCAGTACTCCCATATCGAAATTCAAATCATCATCAAAAGCAACATTAGCACTATATACTTTTACATCGTAACTGCCGTCATCTTTTTTTATTGTTACCTGAACACGATTTTGATTAGAACCGTCTTTTATGTTTCTATTATATCTCCAATCTCCCGTAAATTCTGCCATAGCAACTACATTATTTTTGTCCGCATCGGTTGTATGTCTGCTTACCATATTCGGTTGTTCCGTAGTATATGAATATGTTGCTATACGACTCTGATCTATATATTTACTATCTACATATTGATAACCGTTATAGAGATCATTATTATTTACTTGTAATCCGGACGCTCTATCTAAGATAGACCTATATTGATCTACCAATGTAAATTCCAATTCATCTTGAGGTTGTGTTTGCTCTTGTGTGGTATCGGCTTTTTCTCTGTCTGCTTCAGGAACATATGCATTTGTTAAGTCATGTCTTGTTACAACAACTTTACCATTACTGTATACTTTTGCTTCTTCAAATCCACTGGGTGCTCCATCAATTCCATTTATAAAATCTACTGTTCTGGCTACCTGATACTCTTCTTTTGTTTCTTCGTCTCTTTCGATACTCCATTCTACTACCTTATCCAAACCTGTTATTGATGCATTTATTTGCATTCCGTCATTAGTCGTGTATACCGAATCACCGCGATCAGCACTATAAACCATCGCACTTTGTCTAAATGCATTATTTAGTTCAACATTATAGCTTTCAACTACTACTTTTCTATTATTGCTTTGATTTATATCTGTAAAATAAATTTGATCATTATATTCCTGATAGAATGTATATTCTATCGCTACTGTATGATTAACAGCATCATATCCAACGACATTTGCAGTATAAATTGTTTGTCCTTGTGCATCAAGTGCAGTTTCCGATTGGAACAAACCGTTTGCTTTTATCATTGCCATACCTTGATCGTATGAACCTGCACCTATCATCATTTGTTTTGCTTCATTAGGATTGGTAACGGTAACCGTAGTTAATCTTCCTGTTGTTACATCAAATTGTTCTATATTGTCACCGTTAAATGTAACACCTTGTGCATACAAACTATATTCATTATATCTGTCAAACAAATGTGCGTCTGTAGATACTCCGCCATTACGTTCCAATATATATTCTATTCTTACCTCTTCGTTTGCCTGCATTTGTGCACCAATATTTGCCAACTCCGTTCTTGCTTGAACATCACCGGGATTTGCTTGTACTTTAGCTAACGCAGAATTATATTTAATATTCAAATAAACACCTTTAATATATGTTCCTATATATGAGAAGAATCCTCCTATTTTAGTTGATGTATTTGCTAAATTTTTCACTAAATTATATGAGGTTAATGTAGCAACACCGTCAACAGAAACTTTGTAAACTGCTTTTATGTTGTTTGCAACTTGTTGAGTATATGAAGCGGCTTCACTATAAACTCTTTCTATAGCTTTTCCGTTATAGTCTAAAGTAACAGTTACTTCGGAATTTTCATTCCAAGTTGCATCCGGAGAACCGTTAACCTTTGTTCCGGAAAGAACCTGTTTATATTTTGCACCTACATAACCGCTTCTTATCTTTATCATTTGACCTTGATCATCGTATGCTATAACACCATACTCTCTGTTATTTACAGTTACTCTGTTTACCTGATATTCTGTTACATATTTACCATCTACCCATACGGCATTTTCTACTCCGTTAACTTTTCCGGACAAATATATTTCTTTATAAACTCTCTGTACTCCGTCTGAAGCATACTCTACAGTTACTCCACCTATATCTGTTGTTGCAATTGAACCGTCTGCCGACACAAACATAGGACTTCCGGATTCATCATAATCAGCTATTTTTATTGAACCTTTAGTAACACTCTGTCCCATTACAACAGAACCTTTATTAAATGTTGCTCCTATTCCAAATATAACTGTTTTACCGTTTGTTATTTGTATTGTTCCGTTTGTCACTGAATACGAAACAACTTTTGCATCTTTACCTTCGCCCTCTTTATTTTCAACCACTGTTGCATTTGTTCCGGATGCGTCCGGATATCCCGCTTTTTGTGCATTTTCACTATCAACATCTGTATCTTCTTCATCACTGTCACTTGATTTTCCGGCAGGAATAACTAATTCATCTTTTCCTACGGATAATAAACCGTCTATTAAAACCAGTTGATTTGTTCCGCGGCTGCTGTCTATTGCAAATAATGCTCCCGCTTTCAAACCATATTTCTTTTCTTCTCCATTATTAACAGCAACAAATTCTACATCTTTATATAATGAATAACCGGCTATTCCGTTAGCTCCAAAATTTATTACAAATGCCGCTCCGTTATCCGGTCCTAATCCTATATTTAACGGATCTGATCCTTCTGCAAGTGTTAACGGTATATTTACAGTCTCTGTCGGCATCAATAACCATTTGTCTCCTTCATCGGTAACTCCAACCGTAAATGTTCCAAATCCGTCTATTGTTACTTCTTGCCCTATACCATAGAATTGGTCTCCTATCTTACACTGGAATAAATCAACACTTATCGTATCTATTTTCCCTTCACTTACTCTAATTGTTACATATTGTTTACTGTTTGGTCCTTCATTTAATTTCCTATAACTGCCGTCTGCTTGTTCCGTAAATCCTTTATATTTTGTAAATGTTCCATCGGATTTTAATGCTATCTCTATTAATTCATCATTTTGTATGCCATAATATCTTGATCCGTCTATAAAATCTTGTTTTTGTAATTCTACTCTTCCTGTTTCTGTATCAAGAGAATAATTTATCGTTCCTACATTTCCTGCTCCGCCAACTATTCTTAATACTACCGATTCTGTTCCTGCTGCATTTGTTCCCAATACCTGACTTATAACTGCTCCGTTATTTAAGCCGAGTGTCCCGTCACTCTTTATTGTCAATGTTACTTTATCGTTACCGCCCATATTCTCAACTGTATATCCTAATCCCGTATCTCCTTCCTGAGTAGCTTCCAATACAGTTACTGAATCTATTATTTGTCCCTTTTCCCATGTGTTTGTTGTTGTTAGTGTTGCTTTCGTTTGTTCATCTCTTATTGTTACACTTTCCAAGCCGAATTCATTGTATACAGTCGTTGTTGTTCTTTCCACAACTCCTGCTTCATTCTTCTTTTCTAAAACTACTTTACAATTTCCGTTTAACCCTGCAAATGTATATCCGTTTCCGTCTTGACCTGTAACCTTTAATGTTCCTTCTTCTACATATCCTATTCCTTCAAGATTTGATCCTTGTGTAAATTCTGCTCCTACTCCTATAAATTGTGCTTTATATTCGTCTCCTGCCTGCATAAACGTTAAAACTAATTTTCCTTGATCATCTGCTGTTATTATTGTCTTCCCGTTTTCTTGAACTACTTTCCCGTGTGTATATATATTCTGCGAATTTGCTGCCGCTCCTTCTTGATTACCTCCATTTTGTTCTTGTGTCGGATCTTTCTTTTGCATCTCTTCTTCATATCTTGCATTATCATTTGTTGCTATAAAATTAATTAGTCCTGTTTGTTCTATTTGTCCCGAAAGTCCTATTTTTACTTCTATATCCAAATATCCTTCCAAGTCTGTCGTTCCGTCTGCCGATTTTAAAGTCACAACTTCTGATGTCCTTACGAACATACTTCCGTCCGGATTTATTATTAACGAATATGTTGCTCCATTCATTTCTAATGCTATTCCGTTTAATGTCGAAGGTAACGAAAGACTTTCCGGTTTAACACCGTCAATTCTTACAGAACCATCTTCTTGTAAATTTAATTTTGTGTAATCCGTAACACCAATACTTGCAAAATATGTCTTATAATTCTCAGGTAAATTGTTATAGAAGGCTTCTGCTGCTTTTGCTCTTTCTGCTTCTTTTTTAGTTACATCTGTCATTGTCGCAAACAATTCTCTTTGTACATTTATGGCAGCTGTTGCTTTTTCTTTATCTATACTAAATGTTCCTTTAGTCTTATCAAAACTTACACCCTCTGTTGTTGCAAACATTCCGCTTCCTACCATTGCAGGCCCTACATCCAATACCCAATTCGCCAATCCGGCAGCACTATCCATAGCTATATCTATTGTTTTTCCTGTTATATCTGCTAACTTCGTAAATGTTGTTTCCACTGTTTGTTTTCCGAGCAGTGCGTATGCTCCGTTATCTGCAAATACCGTTGATACTCCGTTCGTATAGCTTATATCTCCGGTTGCTAAATCCACTTTTACATTATTTATCGTAATTCTACCGCCTTCACTGTCTTTTGTCGTAAATACATTTGTTGCCGTATTACTGAAATATACATAATCCGACGGTATGGATAATCCGGATTTCGTACTAAATGTTACTCCGGCATCTCCAAAATATCCTGTCACATTATTATTATCATCTCCTAAATAATAATATCCGTTTGTTATTGCTCCATCTGCAAATTGGAAATTAGGCAATATTATCGGCATATTTACTTTTTCACCATTAACCATCACTTCTCTTGTTACACTTCCGTTTACTCCGTCAAAATTTACACACATCGCAAAATTTATCATATTTTTATTGAAGTATTTAAAACCATCATACATTTTTGATTTTTTATTCCCATCAACCGTAGATACCTTCCTTTGCCCCACTTTGGTTAATAAATCTTTATATACTTGTAACGGATTCTTGTCTTCTCCTTGTTTCCCTTTTCCCTTTTCTTCTTTTTGTTTACCTAATGCGTCTCTCGGTATATACATGCACATTTCTTCTGTGCTTCTTGTATATGTCCCGTCTGTTCCATAAGTTCCTGTTTGTACATAATACGGATATCCTTCTTCGTCAAACAATACAAAACTTTCCGTTACTGTACCATCATATTTACCATCTGTTTTCCCATATGTAAAACCGGTAACTTTTTCCAACATAATATCACAATCTGTATAGAATATTGTTCCGTTATCCAATTTTACAGGTACTAATGAACCATATTTATTACTTGTATCATATTTAAATGTCTGTTCGGTTGTTGTACTGTATTTATCATTATATCCTTGTACCAGTAATTTCGTCTCTACAGGTTCACCGTTTGCATAATATGTCCTGTTAAATACTCCTGTCTTACCCTTATTTACACTATTTGCTCCCTGCGGTAACGGCTTATCTTGATATACTATTTGCCCTTCTGAATTTGTCGCTGTCCTGTCCGTAAATTTATTTATGGATACAACATAATTTCCCAATTGATCTTTACTTGCCCCTCCCTCTACTAAACCGATATATGTCTTTATCTCATCTAATGATAAATCTCCTATTCCAACTGATACTGTTAACGCTTCAAATTCACTTCCTGTTTGTGTGTTTTCCGTAGCCAAACCTATTGATGCATTCTCTCCGTATACCAACGGTTGACTTGCATCAAATAATATCTCTTTATTGTCTTTTCCTTTTATTATTATCTTACCTTCTGAACTATACGTTAAATGATATCCTTTTCCGGTTACATATGTCTCTAATGCCAAATGTTCTTTTATTCCTGCCCATATTATTGCATCTTTTTCTGTTCTCTTATTTAATTCCACATCCGATAAATTACTGTTGAGATTTCTTACCGCTTTTGCATAATCATCGTATGTCTTTTCCCCGTTTACAACTCCTAATGCCACTTTTAAAAAGTTCCCTACATATCTCATCTTCTCATTGCTGAATCCGCTCATGTACTCGCCTTTCTTGTTTGTTATACCTGATGCTTTATCAAATATATATAAGCCCATCAATGCGTTTGCTCTGGCTTCCAACTCTTGATCACTGAGACTGCTGTCTCCGCTTCCGTATTTCTCTTTTATCAATGTCATAAATGTCGAATACAATACTCCTTCCGCATCTCCTCCTTCTGCCATTATTGAATCAAATTTGTCTCTCTCGCCCATATATAAACTTACTAATCCGCCCAAGCCAGGTGTATCCAATGATACTCCTCCTTGATTTTTCAATGTATCACAGAATACCAACATATCCATTCCACCGGATCCCAAATCATATTTATCACCTTCTGCTGCAGTCGAATTATATTTCATTATATCTACATATGTTCCTATGTATGACATTGCCTTTTTATCTGATAATGCAAATGTTATATCACTATCTGTTTCTTCTCCTGTCGGTAATGTTACCGTTACTTTTCCTTTCTCGTCCCCTACTCCAGGCTCATAATTAAATGTTATTCCGTTGTCTGCTATTCCTGTCGCATCTATACTTACTTCCTGTTTCATGTTCCCGTCTTTTAACTTTAATTGCCAGCCGTTTTTCTTATCATAATTAAATCCTATCGTTACATCTTCTTTCCCTTCTATTCCTTGTATAGATTCTTTCATCGCATTGTATTCGTTTATAAACGTATTAATACTTGCAGTTGCCGCATTTACATCACTAAAATCTTTTACTATATCTGTTACACTAACTCCTACTTCTTTTTTACCATTATTGTATACTACACTCCATGCTCCGTTTCCATCATACCTTACTCCGAGTCCTGTCTCTTTTCGAATATCATTTGCTGCATTATATTGTCTTACAAACGTTTCTACTTTGTTATCACCTATTGTTGAAACTTGTATCGGTTTATTTTCTTTTCCGTCATTATATGTTAATATCCATCCTTTGCTTTCATCATAACTTAACTTCAAATCTGTCCTGTTTGATATATCCTTTCCTTTCCTGTAATTACTTACAAATCCGTCTTTAAGGTTACTTACCAACGCTGTTTGTCCGTCTAATGTAACTGTCGCTTTCCCTTCACCATTTTTACCAAATGTTATTCCTAATTCGTTTATATCGTTTACATTAAAGGTCTTATAATTTACATTTACTGACCATCCATTGTTTTTATCAAAACCGAATGTTATCTTGTTATTGTCTTCTAATCCGGCTACTGATTCTGTTGCTGTTTTATAATCATTTAAAAACTTATCTACCCCATAATTTCCTATATCACTTGCTTTTACTTTAATATCCGAGTTACCAGAATTTTTTAATCCGGTATTTATTGTCCAATCATTTGAATCTTTGTTATATGTTGCCGTTGATCCCGGCATTCCTGCTGTTGCTTGTAATGTTATATTTGTTATTCCTACAAATGTATTTATTCTGTCTGTCCTGTCTTGTCCGGTTTTCCCTTTTGTTATATCTGCTGTATATATGTCCCCTTGTCCGGGTACTCCCGTATTTACCTTAAAGTCGTTCTTTGTCGGATCATAGGTCGCTGTTGAGCCTCCTATTCCCGCCGTTATATCTCTTGCATTTTGTACATTTTGTACAAATTGATTTACCTTTTTCTCTTGTCCTTTTACATCTTTATTTCCTGTGTTTCCTAATACGTCCGATACTTTTACTGATTCTGTACCCGGTACTCCTGAAACACTTACACTAAAATCTCCGGGTTTTCCATCTTGTCCAGGAACAAATGTTACGGTTGCTCCTCCCAATTGTTCTGCCATTTGCGTTGCTACTCTGTCTCTTGCTACCAATGTAGCCATATCTCCTACTGTATTTAATGCCACTCCGCCTTGCGGTAAATTTCCTCCGTTTACCATTACCGTCGGTTTTCCG
>JAEEGL015168787.1_pt1 | contig 28364 bp, 25 predicted proteins | sample 9134231 | NCBI WGS metagenome assembly JAEEGL01 (sample SAMN16246548, study PRJNA631951) | gut metagenome | biome: gut microbiome; feature: rumen; material: fiber-attached | host: Bos | place: Iran: Karaj | collected 2018-10
CAAACTGTACTTTTCATTCATCAGGTCCATCGTTCCCATCATGTCCACCTTGCGGTCCATGCTCATGAAAATGCGTCCTCCTTTTTCTATAAGAACAGTCAGGATGTTCTTGTCAGGAATTGCGATTTCCGATACGGAACCAGGGGTGTTCACTTTTACGGGTTCGGGTTTGATAAATGTTGAGGTAAGCATGAAGAAGGTAAGCAACAGGACCATAACGTCACTCATAGGCGTCATGTCTATGAATGTATCCGTCTTTTTAATTTTAAAACGTCCCATGTTTTTCTACCTTTCTACATGAATTAGTGAGTTGCAGAGAAGTTCTGTACAAGTGTGAAGCCTACTTCGTCGAGGCTGTAAGTCAATTTGTCGATACGTGCGGTAAAATAGTTGTAGGCAATAACTGCGAGAGCAGAGGTTGCGATACCGGAAGCCGTGTTTACAAGGGCTTCAGAGATACCACGGGAAAGTTCTGCAGAGTCAGCGCCGCCACCGGCAGACAGAGCCGAGAACGACTTGATCATACCGAGCACCGTTCCCAGAAGACCGGTCAACACACCGAGGGTTACGATGGTGGCAATCACAGGAAGGTTCTGCTGCAACGAAGGCATTTCGAGAGCGGTGGCTTCGTCGAGGGCCTTTTGTATGCCGAGCACTTGCTGTTCTTTGGTCAGGCTGCTGTCGGATTCGACTTCTTTATACTTTTGAAGGGTTGCACCTACTACATTGGCAACGACGCCGCCTTGTTTGTCGCAGAGTTTCTTCACGCCGTCGAGGTCCTTGTTGTCAAGAGCCTTGCGGGTGGCTTCTACAAACTTTACGAGGCTGCCCTTGCCGGAGGCTGTCATCAGGGCAATCAGACGTTCGATGGTCAATACGGCTACCGTGAGGAACAAGGTCCAGATGATAGGCACGATAAATCCGCCCTTATAGATGGAACCCATAAGGTCGATCGGGTTATTGTTGTTGTCACCACCCGTAAAGTGGGAACCGGCACCGAACACGCCGTGGAAGATGACCATAGCAACTACATAGCTGATGACCAATACGAGCCATGCCATTCTGATTCCTTTAAACTCATAAGCCTTCTTGGAGGCAGGAGCTTTCTTACTTGCATTCACTGTTTTCTGATTTGTTTCCATTTTTAATTTGATTGAATTTTAAATTATTAATTATTGATTATTTAGTTATTTCATGCGTCGATGTCCTGGTTTCACGAAGAGTTACTTTTTCCGTTTTCCACAAAACGCCATGCAAAAATAGGAATAATATTTGAGAATTGCGACCATTCTCAAAAAATTTCGCCATAAAAAATTTCAATTTTTGTCATCGAGGGCAAAGTGAGCCCTGAAAATCCATTTTCATCAGTCGGGATGACAGATTAGGGCGACACGGCTTATCCGGCCTCTTTTTTCGTTACATTCTTAATATTATAGCACATTTTGACCGGCCCTTGTTCCGTTTTTTCCAAAAAATACGTATTTTTGCAACGATAATCTGCGGCACACGTTGCCGGACATAAAAAAATGTAATTCTAATATATTAGCATCTATGTCAAATTTTGATTGGGCAAATCTGCCTTTCAGTTACATCCGCACCGACTACAACGTCCGTTGTTGGTATCGTAATGGCCAATGGGGCCAAATTGAAGTTTGTTCCGACGACCATATCAATTTAAGTATCGCCGCCACGTGTCTCCACTACGGACAAGAAGCCTTCGAGGGCCAAAAAGCCTTCCGCTGTCCCGACGGTAAAATCCGCCTGTTCCGCATTGACGAGAACGCAGCCCGCCTCCAGAGCACGTCACGCGGCATCGTCATGCCCGAGGTGCCCACAGAACTCTTCACGGAAATGACCAAGCAGGCCATCAAGCTCAACGAGCGCTTCATTCCGCCCTACGAAAGCGGCGCGGCACTCTACATACGTCCTCTTCTCATCGGAACTACGGCGCAGGTGGGCGTACATCCCGCCGACGAATACCTGTTCCTCATCTTCGTAACACCCGTCGGCCCCTATTTCAAGGGCGGCTTCGCATGCACCGACTACGTCATCATACGCGAATACGACCGCTCCGCACCGCTCGGGACCGGACTCTACAAAGTGGGAGGCAACTATGCCGCCAGCCTCAAGGCAAACCAGATAGCCCATGACAAAGGCTACTCCTGCGAATTCTACCTTGACGCCAAGGAAAAGAAATATATCGACGAATGCGGCGCAGCCAATTTCTTCGGAATCAAGGACAACACCTACGTTACACCTAAATCCACGTCCATACTCCCGTCCATTACCAACAAGAGTTTGCAACAGCTCGCCCTGGACTTGGGAATGAAAGTCGAAGTGCGGCCCATTCCCGAAGAAGAACTGTCAACCTTCGAAGAAGCCGGCGCCTGCGGCACGGCAGCCGTCATTTCGCCCATACGTAAGATCGACGACCTCGAAAACGGGAAGAGCTACGTCTTCAGCAAAGACGGCAAGCCGGGCCCCATCAGCGAGAAGCTCTACCACAAGCTGCGCAACATCCAATATGGCATTGAGCCCGACGTGCACAACTGGATTACCATAATCGACTAAACAGAGACCGACCGATGAAAAGGACAAATGCTGAAATCCGCAAGCAAGCCCGCCAGGCCCTTGAGACACATTGGGCCGACGCAGCCATTGTTTCGCTCATCTATTTCTTCATTTGTCCTTTTATAATATGGTTTAGCCGCCTCATCAACCATCAGGCCTACTTCTACATCGTATGGAGCCTGCTGTGCATTCCGATACACTGGGGCTACACCACCTATTTCCAGTTGCTTTTCCAAGGTAAAAAGCCGGGAATCAAACAACTGTTCATCGGCTATGCCGACTTCCGCCGCATATTCGGCACCGGCTTTCTACAAGGCCTCTACACGTTCCTGGCATTCCTGCTTTTCATCATTCCGGGACTGATACGCTCGCTCGAATTCTCATTTGTATCCTTTTTATTACAGGACAACCCACAGATGAAGTACCACGCCGCCCTGCGCGAAAGCCGCCGGCTGATGAAAGGCTACAAGATGAAACTCCTCATGCTCTATCTCAGCTACCTCGGATGGGCCGGTCTGTGCATCTTAACCTTTGGTTTCGGATTCCTTATCCTTCAGCCCTACATCCGGACCTCCGTTGCCGCGTTCTATCACGACATCACCGGCAAGGAAATCGCTCCCGCTCCAGCCAGCGCGCCACAAGCGGAATGATATCTCCCACATAAAAAATTCCAAGTCCGACATGGCCAAAAACAAATTGGAGAAATTCGCCGACATGGCCCGCTATCCCCACGTCTTCCAGCCGGCAGAAGGCGAGCCACTCGATGCTCCGTTTGCCCTGAAAGGCTCGTGGAACCGGCAATTCTTCAAGAACGACCATCCCATCGTGCTTGAACTCGGCTGCGGACGCGGAGAATACACTGTCGGTCTGGCACGCAGATTTCCCCAGAAAAACTTTATCGGCGTCGACATCAAAGGCGCACGCATGTGGACCGGAGCCACCGAATCGCTCAACGAAGGTATGACAAACGTGGCCTTTGTCCGTACGCGCATAGAATTCATCAGCCGTTTCTTTGCCCAAGACGAAGTGGCCGAAATTTGGTTAACTTTCAGCGACCCACAGATGAAGAAGCCCACAAAGCGGCTTACCTCCACCTATTTCCTGACACGCTACCGCCAATTCCTCATTAACGACGGCCTCATCCACGTGAAAACCGACAGCAACTTCCTATTCACCTACACCGAATACATGCTGCGCGAAAACCAGTTGCCCGTAGTCTGCGCCACACGCGACCTCTACAGCGACGAAGCCCGGCAACAATTGCCGCAGGCCCTCATTGATGTACTGCAAATCAAGACCTATTACGAGCAACAATGGCTTAGCCGCGGCTTACCCATAAAATTTGTATCCTTTCACCTGCCTCAAAGCGGCCAGCTCCGTGAACCCGACGTGGAAATCGAACTTGACGATTACCGAAGCTATGCCCGCAGCAAGCGAAGCAGTCTTACGAAAGCCAAATAACATTATAATAATGACACTATACCCAAAACTTATTCTTGAAGCCCTCCAAAGCGTGCGTTACCCCGGCACGGGCAAAAATATCGTTGAAGCCGGCATGATTGACGACGACATGCGCATCGACGGCATGCGTGTGTCATTTTCCATCATCTTTCCCAAAAATCCCGACCCCTTCATGAAATCGGTCATGAAGGCAGCCGAGGCCGCCATCAAGGCCCATTGCGGACAGGAGGTGGAAGCTGAAATCACGGCTCTGGCACCTGAGCACCAGCCCAAGGCACCTGAGAAACTCCTGCCCCAAGTCCGCCACATCATAGCCGTATCCAGCGGCAAGGGAGGCGTAGGTAAATCGACCATAGCCGCTAATCTCGCCGTCAGTCTGGCACGTGCCGGCTACCGTGTGGGCCTTCTCGACGCCGATATCTTCGGTCCGTCCGTCCCCACCCTGTTTCATCTCGAGGATTTCCAACCTTACGGCGAGATGGTCGGCGACAAGCAAATGATAGTGCCGGCTGAAAAATACGGTGTCAAGATTCTCAGCATCGGATTCTTCGTACGGCCCGAACAAGCCACCGTCTGGCGCGGCCCAATGGCATCAAACGCGCTGAAACAACTGATTTCCGAAACCAACTGGGGCGAGTTGGACTATTTTATACTCGACACGCCGCCGGGCACAAGCGACATCCATCTCACCTTGCTTCAGGAACTCAGCATCACAGGCGCCATCATCGTCAGCACTCCCCAGAAAGTGGCCCTCGCCGACGCACGTAAGGGCATCGACATGTATCAGAACGAAAAAATCAACGTGCCAATCCTCGGCCTGGTCGAGAATATGGCCTGGTTCACCCCGGCTGAATTGCCCCAGAACAAATACTACCTGTTCGGCAAAGAAGGTGTGAAACGCTTGGCCGAAGATATGCACATGCCTCTGCTTGGTCAGATTCCCATTGTGCAATCCATTTGCGAGAGCAGCGATGCCGGCGAGCCCGCAGCCGCAGCCGACGACACCATGACGGCACTTGCCTTCAGACAACTGGCAGATGCCACAGTCAAAGAAGTGGAACGTCTCCGTCAGAAAGCCTGACCGCGGAAATATATCAAACACGCCGCAGCCCACAACCGTCGGGCTGCGGTTTTTCTTTCTCACGGCCAAGCCAAAGGGCCATTAATGGGGAAACAAGTCGGGTTTACGGGAAAATATATCCGACATAAAAACGCCAAAATCTGAAATCTGCTGTTTTTTACACCCGATGAGCGACATTTTTCCAAATTCCGACCCATGTTTCATGTAAAAATGGTAATTTTACACCTCAATAAGACCATCGAAGATGAATATAACCGTTCTACAACAAAATATCGTGTGGAACAAGCCGTTGCTCAACCGGCAAAACGCCGAGACGGCCATCCGCATGAACCCCGGCAGCGGGCTTTACGTGCTTCCCGAAATGTTCAGTACGGGATTTGCCACCGAGCCGGCGGGTTTTGCTGAAGACGAACAGGGCGAAACACTGCACTGGATGCGGCAAATCAGCCACGAGACCGGGGCTGCCCTGGCCGGAAGCGTCGTAGTGCAGAGCCAAGGCCACTATTACAACCGCTTCTACTTCGTATGTCCCGACCAGGAACCGGTATGGTACGACAAACGCCACTTGTTCGCCTACGGAGGTGAGGACAAACATTTCACAGCCGGCACCCGGCGCGTCGTTGTCACCTATGGCGGCATCCGATTCCTGCTTCAGGTGTGCTACGATTTGCGATTCCCCGTCTTCAGCCGCAACCGGGGCGACTATGATGCCATTCTCTACGTGGCAAATTGGCCGGAGAGCCGCATACGTGTGTGGGAGACACTGCTAAGTGCACGCGCCATCGAAAACCAGTGCTACATAGTCGGCGTCAACCGCGTGGGCCGTGACCCCAACTGCACCTATTGCGGCGGCAGCGCCATCATAGACCCATACGGACACTTCTTGGCCCAGTGCCAGCGCAACATCGCTGACACGGCAACGGCCACGATTGACCTTGAAGCCCTCATGGCCTTCCGCAAGAAGTTTCCGGTACTGGCCGATGCCGACCCATTCACAATAAAAACTGTGCAATAAACCCTAAAAACAAACATAAAGAAATACGTACAGCAGATGACAGTACACAAACTCCTATTAGGCGATGAAGCCATCGCACTTGGTGCCATCCACGCCGGACTGAGCGGCGTGTATGCCTATCCTGGTACCCCCTCAACTGAGATAACCGAATTCATACAAAGCCACCCGCTGGCCAAAGAACGCGGCATACACAGCCGTTGGTGCACGAACGAAAAAACAGCCATGGAGGCCGCACTAGGCATGTCGTATGCCGGCAAACGCGCATTGGTCTGCATGAAACACGTAGGCATGAATGTCTGCGCCGATGCCTTTGTCAATTCCGCCATCACCGGCGTAAAAGGAGGCATCGTAGTCCTGGCCGCCGACGACCCAAGCATGCACTCTTCTCAAAACGAGCAAGATTCACGCTTTTACGGCAAATTTGCTTTAATACCGGTTCTCGAGCCGAGCAACCAGCAGGAAGCCTACGACATGATGAGCGAAGCCTACCGCATGTCAGAGTCGCTCCGCCTGCCGGTGCTTCTGCGCATCGTCACACGCCTTGCCCACAGCCGCGCATCGGTTGCCGTAGGCACCACGTCCGACACCAATCCGCTGGCACCGGACGAAGGCAAACACTGGGTGCTCCTGCCGGCCATTGCACGCAAGCAATACGTCAGCCTGCTTGAGAAACAACCCGCCCTCTTGCAGCTGAGCGAAACTTCAGCCTACAACCGCCTTGAAAAAGCCGACACGGAGAAAGGCATAGGCATCATTGCCTGCGGCATAGCCTACAACTATGTCAAAGAAGCCCAAGCTGAGGGTCTGGCGGGTGTACTTAAGATATCGCAATACCCTCTTCCGGAAGAAAAAATCAAACAATTGGCCGCCCAAAGCCGAGCTGTCCTCGTCGTAGAGGACGGTCAGCCCGTTGTGGAACAAGATGTGAAGGCCCTGCTCGGATGCGACTATCCGGTAAAGGGACGTCTCACGGGCGAACTGCCACGTACGGGCGAACTGACGCCGGATAACGTGGCACAAGCCTTAGGCAAGAAACGCCAGACAGCACCCGGGGCCAAAAATGTTGTAGGCCGGCCCCCCGCACTCTGTCCCGGTTGCGGCCACAGGGATGTTTACACGGCGCTTAACAAAGTGGCCGCAGAGTATGAAGGTTCACGCATCTTCGGTGACATAGGTTGTTACACCCTGGGCGCACTTCCTCCCTACAACAGCCTGGCCAGTTGCGTCGATATGGGAGCCAGCATCACCATGGCCAAAGGTGCCGCCGACGCAGGCCTTTGGCCGGCCATCGCTGTCATAGGTGACTCAACGTTTACCCACAGTGGCATGACGGGACTGCTGGATGCCGTGAACGACAAGGCAAACATTACCGTCGTCATTTCAGATAACCTCACTACAGCTATGACTGGCGGGCAAGACAGTGCCGGAACGAACAAGTTTGAAGCCATCTGCCTGGGGCTTGGAGTGGAGCCGGAACATGTCAGAGTGGTTGTACCCCTGCCCAAGAACATGGAAGAAATCACCCGCATCATTCGTGAGGAAATCAACTACAAAGGCGTGTCGGTCATTATCCCGCGCCGCGAGTGCATACAGACACTAAACCGTAAACTACGCAAACAAAAACAGCAGCAACAATGAAAAAAGACATTATATTATCCGGTGTGGGAGGACAAGGCATCCTCTCCATCGCAACCGTCATAGGCGACGCGGCCACCAACGCCGGACTTTACCTGAAACAAGCCGAAGTACACGGCATGAGCCAACGGGGTGGCGACGTGCAGAGCCATCTCCGTCTGAGCCACGACCCCATTTACAGCGACCTCATCCCACAAGGCGAAACCGATGTCATCATATCCATGGAACCAATGGAGGCATTGCGCTACGTAAGTTGGCTGAAGCCCACAGGATGGCTGGTTACGAGTTCTCAACCTCTCATCAACATCCCAAACTATCCTGACACGGAGGCGCTGCAACAGGAATTGGCCTCACAACCTCAAGTAGCCCGGCTCAACATTGAGACCATGGCCAAAGAAGCCCAGACACCCAAAAGCGCAAACATGATTTTGCTCGGCATGGCAGCGCCTTACATTGAAATCATAAGCCCTGAAGATTTGCGCAACTCAATCATAAATATTTTTAAGTCAAAGGGAGAAAAAATCATATCCGACAACTTGAAAGCTTTTGACCTGGGTTACAACACGACAAAACGATGAAAGAAACACCTATACCGGCCAACATTGTTGACAACGCCATACAGGCCTTAGGCATCACCGACTTCAGCAACGCCACCATCCGCGAAATCGTGGCCGTGGCCCAGCAGTCGGAACGCATCAGCGGCCAGGAATTCATCAAGATGGAAATGGGCGTTCCCGGATTGCCTCCGTCACAATACGGAGTGGATGCACAAATAAAAGCGTTGGAGAACGGCATTGCCCGTCTCTATCCTGACATCAACGGACTGCCACAACTCAAACAGGAAGCCTCACGATTTATCAAAGCATATATAGGCATCGACCTCGCACCCGAAGGATGCGTGCCCGTATGCGGCTCCATGCAGGGCACATACGCCTCGTTCCTCACATCATCGCAAGCCGACGAGAAGAAAGATACCATCTTGTTCATCGACCCGGGCTTTCCCGTGCAAAAACAGCAGTGCAAGGTCATGGGAACAAAGTATGAAAGTTTCGACGTATACGACTTCCGTGGCGACAAGCTGGGGCCGAAAATCGAAAGCTACCTGAAAGAAGGCCACATCGCCGCCATCATCTACAGCAACCCCAACAACCCATCGTGGGTGTGCCTCAACGAAGAAGAATTGCAAACCATAGGCACACTGGCAACCAAGTACGGCACCATCGTGCTTGAGGACCTGGCCTACTTCGCCATGGATTTCCGCCAAAACCTCAGCATACCTTTCCAAGCACCCTACCAGGCCACGGTGGCAAGGTACACGGACAACTACGTGCTGCTCATAAGCGGCAGCAAAGCCTTCAGCTACGCAGGCGAACGCATTGGCGTAAGCTGCATCTCCGACAAACTTTATCACAAGGAATACCCTGCCCTGACCCATCGCTATGGTAACGGCCAGTTTGGTCCGGTATTCATCCACCGAGTCCTGTATGCACTCAGTTCAGGAACGAGCCACAGTGCCCAATATGCCCTTGCCGCCATGCTGAAAGCCGCAAGCGACGGCATATATGATTTCCGGAAAGACGTAAGTGAATACGGCCGCCGCGCAAAACGGCTGAAGGAGATTTTTACCCGCCATGGATTCTACATCGTATATGACAAAGACCTCGACAAACCCGTTGCCGACGGTTTCTACTTCACCATAGCCTATCCCGGATTAAGCGGAAAAGAACTGGCAAAGGAGTTGCTTTACTACGGAGTGAGCACCATGGCGCTCGACTCCACAGGTAGCGCGCAGCAAGGCCTGCGTATTTGCACCTCGTTCGTAAAAGAGAACCAGTATGATCTCCTTGACACACGCATGAAACTATTTAATCAGCATCATTAAGAGAATAGAACTAAAGCCTAATTCAGATTATGATTTGGAACCAGAACAAAGAGTGCATGAGTACCGACGAGATGCGTGCCTTGCAAGGACGCCGTCTCCACAAAATCGTGAAATACGTTTACCACAACGTACCTTTCTACCGTAACAAACTACAAGAGATGGACGTGACGCCAGATGACATCCGTTCCATCGAAGATATACACAAGCTACCCTTTACTACGAAACAGGACCTGCGCGACAATTATCCCTTCGGCCTGCAAGCTGCGCCCAAAAGCGAAGTTATCCGCGTGCATGCCTCGAGCGGCACCACGGGTAACCCCACTATCGTCGGCTATACCCGCAAAGACATCGAAGTATGGAGCGAATGCATGACACGGTGTCTGACAGCCTACGGCGTAAGTCGCGACGACATTTTCTCAGTTGCCTATGGCTACGGACTATTTACGGGAGGACTTGGCGCACACTACGGTGTGGAAAACCTCGGAGCCGCAGTAGTGCCCACCTCAACCGGCAATACGGAGAAACACGTGCGGCTCATTCGCGACCTGGGCATAACTGGCATTGCCTGTACCCCATCTTACGCACTCTATCTCGCAGAAACGATGGACCATATGGGAATTAGTAAAAACGATATCCGACTTCGTGTCGGCGCATTCGGAGCTGAGCCTTGGACAGAAAGCATGCGCACCGAGATAGAAAGCCGCTTGGGGCTGAAAGGATTCAACCTGTATGGCCTCAGCGAGATCATGGGACCGTGTGTAAGCTATGAGTGCCAGGAACAAAACGGCTCTCATATCTGCGAAGACCACTTCTTCCCGGAAATAATCGACCCCGAGACACTCCAACCCCTGCCTTACGGCGAAGTGGGCGAACTTGTTTTCACCACACTCACAAAAGAAGGCATGCCACTCCTGCGTTACCGCACCAAAGACCTGTGTTCGCTCATGAACGACCCATGTCCTTGCGGCCGCACCAGTGTCAGAATGGGCCGCATCCTCGGTCGCAGCGACGATATGCTTATCATCCGCGGCATCAACGTATTCCCGTCACAGGTAGAGAGTGTAGTGCTGAGCATGCCCGAATTTGCCCCACGCTATCTGCTGGTCATCGACCGCGTCAACAATCTTGACACGCTGCAGGTGCAGGTTGAAGTGCGGCAGGAATATTTCACCGAACAGTTTGACACACTCGGCGCACTCGGAACCCTTGAAAAACGGCTCGCTAACAAACTTAAGAGCGTGTTATCCATAAGTGCAAAAGTACAGCTCAAAGCTCCTGGCACCATAGAACGCAGCCAGGGAAAGAGTAAATTCGTATTAGACAAACGACAACTGAAATAAAAAAATGGACATCAATTCACCCTACTTCCATCCCGAGTTTGAAACGCTCTCTCGCCCAGAGATTGAAGCGCTTCAGCTGGATCGTTTGCAGAAAACGGTACATCACTGCATGTCTAACCCATTCTACCGCGAACGGTTCAAACAATGCGGGCTCCATCCCGAAGACATCCGCACGTTAGACGACCTGCGACGCATACCTTTTACCACTAAGCAAGATCTGCGCGCGACCTATCCCTTCGGCATGTCAGCCGTGCCTCTCGAAAAATGCGTCCGTCTCCACTCTTCAAGCGGCACCACCGGCAATCCCACCGTCATACTCCACACACAAGCCGATCTCGACGCATGGGCAGAGGCTCTGGCGCGATGCTTGTGGATGGTAGGCCTCCGTCCGGGCGATGTGTTCCAAAACTCATCAGGCTACGGCATGTTCACAGGCGGTCTGGGCTTCCAATACGCCGCCGAACGTCTGGGCATGCTCACTGTACCGGCTGCGGCAGGCAACACAAAACGCCAGATAAAGTTCATAACAGATTTTGGAACCACTGCACTCCACGCCATACCCAGCTACGCCGCACGCCTCTACGAGGTAATGAAAGCCGAAGGCATTGACCCGCGCAGAGACACAAAGTTGCGCGTGCTCGCCATCGGTGCAGAACCCCACAGCGAGGAGCAACGCCAGCGCATCGAGGAGATGCTCGGCGTGAAAGCCTACAACTCCTTCGGCATGTCCGAAATGTGCGGCCCCGGAGTGGCTTTCGAATGTAAAGAGCAAAATGGAATGCACATTTGGGAGGACTACTACATTGTTGAAATTGTCGATCCCGAAACTTTGGAGCCTGTGCCCGAAGGCGAGATTGGCGAACTGGTGCTCACCACGCTCCGCCGTGAAGCCATGCCCCTGCTGCGGTACCGCACACGCGACCTCACGCGCATCTTGCCGGGCAAATGTCCCTGCGGACGCGAGCACAAACGCCTTGACCGCATGAAAGGCCGCAGCGACGACATGATAATTCTGAAGGGAGTCAACATATTCCCCATCCAGATTGAGCAAATCCTGCTCCAGTTCCCCCAACTGCGAACCGACTACCTCATCACGCTCGAAAGCGCGGCGGAAAACGACACCATGCTTGTTGAAGTGGAACTGCAAGAGCTCTTTACCGATGACTACGGCCACTTGGAAAAACTGACCAAGGAGATACAGCAACGCCTGCGCGACGAAATACTCGTCACCCCGCGCGTGCGTCTCGTTCCACCGGGCTCCCTGCCGCGGCAAGAGGGCAAAGCCGTACGTGTAAAAGACCTGAGAAAAAAATTCTAAGACATAAAACGTATTATATCTGACATTATCATCCGTAAAACAAATAAAACCAAGAGCCATGACCATCAATCAACTCTCCATCTTCATTGAAAACAGACAGGGAACGCTCCTGCAAGTGCTTGACCTGTTTAAACGCGCTGGCATACAAATCATCGCCACCAATCTGGCCGACACGGTAGAATACGGAATCCTGCGTATCATCTGCACCGAGCCACAAAAAGCCTTCGAAGCCTTGAAAAAAGAAGGATTAGCCGTAAACATGACTGAAGTATTCGCTGTTGAAATTGACAATGAAGCAGGCCGTGGCGCCGATGCCATTGCTTCGTTTGTCAACCAGGGAGTCAGCATCGCCTACCTCTACTCATTCATTGTCGATGGCAAAGGCATTCTCATCTTCCGCACAGACAATCCCGCTTTGGCCGCAGAAGCTATAAGCAAAAACCAGCTTAGCACACTTTCTGAGAAAGATCTGCCATCTCTCGTCTGATGTACCGCACGCCATCGGGGCCGCATTCCTCTTGAAATGCGGCCCCGATGCATTAATATCCCTTTCAGACAGTTTTCACTCCCCTTTGCGATAACCCGTAACCTCCATCACGGCCATCAGGCGTTTCTTAGCATCATATACCTCCACCTTCACCTGCGGCACACGGCGATGGTTGTGCACCACATGGGCAATCGCCGTTACAACACCCCGCTCAACGGGGCGCAGATAGGAAACGGTTGCTGTCAGAGTCACCCCCAGCTGTCCGCAACTGGCCATAGCGGCCGCAGCGGCAAAGTCTGCCAGCGTGTATATGGCTCCGCCCTGGCAAAAACCCGAAGCATTCAGGTGGTCATCTCCCACCAGCATCGTAGCCAGTGCGTGACCGTCGTCGGCTTCTACCAGTTCCACCGCACTAAGCTGCGCATAGCGGTCGTCACCAAAGAACTTACGGAGGTCCATCTGCGGCCTACTTGTCAATAGTTATGGAACCGGAGCCGATAAGGTGCTTGTCGGCTATGATTTGTACGCGGAACGTGCCGGCACCTATGTATTCGTTGACGGGAACATAGACTGTGACGCGCTGTTCTTCGCCAGTGTATTCAATAACTCGCTGGGCCGAGATGCCAACTGAGGTATTCTCGAAGGCGGCACTGCCTTGCTGAGAAAGAACCTCGCCGTTGGGTTTGAGCAGTCTGACATAAACGTGGCGCTCACCCGTTTGCGCCGTGATATTCTTTGATATCGTAAACGCAACAGTGAAACGTGTGATGTCCTTAACGCGCTTTGCATCCTTGCCACGTTTGTTCTGCGGCAGAATAGATACGGCCGTAGCATCCAGTTGGGCGGCTATAGCCACCTTCTCTGTCAGATTCTGCTTTTCCGAGTTCAGAGCCGACACTTGTTCTGTGGCTGCCTGGTATTGCTGTCTCACGGCTTCGTTCTCGCGATGCAGACTTTCGTTGAGCCGGTTCAGACTGTCCACTTGCAATACGTAACTCCGTAGGACGGCTCTCACGGTTGCGAGCTCTTTTTTCAGACGTTGTATCTCGCGGGCATCGTTTGATTTTGTCCGTCTCAGTTCTTCGCGCAAATCACTCACCTTTTGCTCCTCCTCAGTGAGGCGTTGCAAGAGGCTATCGTTGCGGATGGAGCGCTTGAGTTCGTCATATTGCAGGGCAAACTCCTTATATTCATTCTCCATCTCGCGTTTGTCCATGGCTGCGAGCGCTTCCAGCTCGGCTTTTTCCTGACGTTCCTGGCGCAGATTCAGACCAAGATACACCAATCCTGCAATAAGGAGGGCACCGAGTACGGCTGCACCAATGACAAATACTTTCTTGTTCATAACAAAACCACTCTGTTGTTTCCGCGCAAAGGTACGAATAAAAATGCGACCGGCAAAAGCGAAAGCAAACTTTCAGACGTCAGCCCCGTCTTTGACCTGTCCGTCCGCAGAGCAGAGTGTAGGGACAGTACCGGCAATTCTGGTTATTTGCAGTCGGGCTAAAGGACGATGTACGCATGTGATGGACAAAATCAGCCAGGCGCTTACGGAAATCAGCCACACGCTGCGTGTCGGTGAGTCCGTCATCGGGAAACTTGACATAGGGTTCGAATTCACGGCCAAGTTTCTGTGTGAAATAGAGTGCGGCAACGGGTATCTCAAGTCCTCCCAGGGAGCACAGCAGTTGGTAGAACAGCGTTTGACGTACGTAATCCTTGTTATTGTCCTTGAACAACTGGTCGATATTATCGGCTTTCATCTTCTCGTCTTTGTAGCCGCCCGTCTTATAGTCCACCACGCGCAGCCGTTCGCGGCCACACGCCGTCACGCGGTCCAGACGGTCAATGATACCTTTCAGCTGGGTATGCTCATCCAAAGGTACGGTCAGGCTCTGTTCGGCTTGCAAAAAACTAAGTCGGACTTGTGAAGCACTATATGCGTCATATTTCAAAATATGTTTGACATACGTCCGCGCCACGGCGGCCTCCACCCGGTGATCTTCAAGACGGAAGCCCTCACCGCCCCTGGCCTGTTCCTCATCGCTGACATGACGGAAAGCCTCCTGGAGATAGAGGTCTAATGCTGCGTCGTCACCGGCCAGTTCGAGCAACCTGCTGCTCTCCAATATCACTTCCGGACGGTCGCCTCTCAAATCAGAGTACACCCGTTCTGCGACACGGTGAATGATGCTGCCGAAGTTATTTGCGGGTAATACGACTGTGGGCTTCACAATCTCCGGTATGCGGGCCACGTTGGCAAAGAAATATCGGAGCGGACAGCCTATATATTGTCCCAACGACGAGGGGGAGAGCCGCAATAGGCGGTTTTCCATCAACCGTCGTGCGGCTTCGGGGGAAACACCTTCGGTCTGCATCAGACGATCTGTGGACGAGCGCTGGCCAAGTGAATAATAATGGACGGGAATCTGCGTTTGCAGCAGAATCTGCAGCATGAAACGCGACATTTCACCACGATGGACGTTATCGTCGGTGGACTCATTGTAAACCATGGTCACCTTGCGCGCCCTCTGTATCAAACGAAAGAAATTGTAAGCATAGACTTCGGTCTGCTCATCTGCCGTCATGATGCGGTAGTGTTTGCGAAGGTCGTAGGGAATAAAGGATTGGTCGGCCGTACGTTTGGGTACGATGCCCTCACCTACCGACAAAAGGAGAACGCTGTCGAAGTCAAGATTGCGCGTCTCGAGCACTCCCATCACCTGCAGGCCACTTGCGGGCTCGCCATGAAAGGGAATGGATTTACGGGAAAGGACCTGACGGACGAGACTCTGCAATGTGGTCCGGCCCACATTGAGTATGCCTTCGTCAACAAAGCGGCGGAAACGTCCGATGACGGTATAACATTGAAAGAAACTCTCAGCTGTAAGCTGCCCTGTCCACGATTCATCGTCCTCTCTCTGCATACGCGCCTGCGCTTCCCTTTGTAGGTTATCCTGGAGCCGCTCAAGGAACGCGGCATCTCCCACCCGGGCGGCAGAGGGTTCGTTGAACTGCCGGACAACATAGGCATAGGCCGGCGTATGTCCCATGGGGAAGCCCTTAGTAATGTTTACCTCGCTGACACAATCAGGCAAGCTGTGCACAACTGGCTGCAACAGTTTCTCATCACAAAGCACCACAGCCGTACGTCGTTCCTCCTGTCGCGTGAGATTGGTTTCGAGCCACTCAGATACATATCGCGCCTGCGCATTATCGGATGACGCCGCCACAAAATCGAGAGGCTCGTGGCGGGAAAGGTTGTCGAACAAACTTTCTGGCAGTTCCGAGCCAAAATGTTTGAGAGCATTGGCCATAGACGGGCCAAAAGCCAAGGGAGATTTGTCACCCACGTACATATGGTCGTAGTCCCAATAGAAAAGTGCCTTGTCCTGCGATTTAATAAAGTCAAGCAAGCGACGTTCTACGGGAAGGAGGATGCTGAAACCGACAAAGACGAACGTATCTACCTCGTCGGGCAAAGCAAGTTGGCCGGAATACAGTCCTTCTGCCACTTCGCGCTGACGGGCTCCCTCATAGGCCTCGCCATCTTGAGCCAAACGCTCGTTCAAACGCAGATACATCGGGTAAAGCCGCTGCCAAAGAGATTCAAAATCCTCTTTCAGCTTCCCTTGTGCCTTAAACGTCTCCACAAACGGGCGTAAGCGTTCGCGTTCTTCATCATCCATACGCTCAAGTTGCTTTGCCGCTGACCACAGACCGAACAATTCTTCGGCATCAACCAGACTTCGGTCTATATTAGAGAAATCTGCCAGCAGCTGGGTGCCCCATCCGTAGAAGAAGTCCAGAGTAATGTCGGCATCATGTTCCGTCTGCGACGACTGAGCACGCACTTCTTCCTTATATATATCGTAGAGCAGGCAAACTGACTTGATTTCGTCGGCCGCTTGCTTTGTTGACAGCCGGTCGAACAGTTCACTTATGGTCACGTATCTCGGAGCCCAGATGGGCGCTGTCTCGTTTTCCTTCAACAGACATTCGTTGAAAAACAAGCTGGCACGTTTGTTGGGAAAAACCACTGCGACCCGGCTCAAGTCATGTTTGAAGCGCTTGCGCAAATCATCGGCTACGTATTGAAGAAATTGCATTTCCGAGTCTCTTTTTACAAAGTTATTTCTTCGATTGTCTCATTGGCGACGTACCACAGGTAACCTCGCACTTTTGAATATCCCATGTCACGCAACAAAAGCATGTATTGTTTCACCTGATCTGAATAGGCTCTGTTGGCACGTCCGAATTTGAAATCCACAACTACAGTCTCGTCTCCACGTTTCATGACACGGTCTGGGCGACGTACCTCCAGTGTGCCATCTTGTTCCCTCTTTAATATGTCACATTCGCGGAACAGCGTCCAAGAGCCGTCAAACCATTCACGAGCCAAGGGCTGTTTCCAACAACGGCCGAATAAAGCGCGCAATTCATCCATCTGCTCCTTGCTACCTATAATACCGTCACGCCAAAAAGCCTGTAACGCGCTTTCTACATCCTCCATACGGTTGATTATGGAGAATATCTGGTGGCACAGGTTGCCCATTTTCACATACTCAGTCCGAGACAATGACTTTTCATCCTCTTCCGGACGGATGAACATTTGAGAAGGGTTCGACTGTCTGAATTTCATGCGCCCCTTATGTGCCACCAGGGATACCTCAAGTGGCTTACGCTTCAAACTAAGTCGGCTTTCGGACAACGCATGTCCCACTTGGTGCGTGACATGTCCGATTTCGAGAGCCGTAAATCCCGCATTGTCCGGTCCATTCGCCGTGACCTGTTCCGCCAGGTCCAGCGTTTGCACAATCAAGTCGCCCACCGTCGCCACGCTGTCACACTTTTCCTTACACCTGGCAAAGACCAGCAGATTATTCTTTGCCCTGGTGAACGCCACATACAACAGATTCAGGTTGTCTATCCGACGTCGGAAATGTTCCGACTCATATTCTTCCTTGTAAATTGTTTCGGCCACGCTCTTGCTTGGAACTACGGGAATGGAAAATCCAGCATCATAGGGCTTGACCCGCGGTTGACACCACATAAAGTCAGCCTTGCCAAAACCACCTCGGCGGTCCTTTTCGATATCCCAATCACAGAAAGGCAAAAACACGGTGTCGGCCTCAAGACCTTTGGCTTTGTGTATCGTCATCACACGTATGCCCTTACTTACGGCCGGTGTGGGAATGGTTTTCTCCGACAATGTCTCGTCCCAATAGCTTATAAACGTTGCAATGTCCGACACGTTATCATCCAGATAGGACATCAGGCAATCCATAAACGAAAATACGTAGCCGTCATCTTGCATTGCACGGCTACCGTCGCAATATAGGAGCACGCGAATCAGGGATTCCACAAGTTCATATAAAGGCAGACGGGCGCCATCACGCACTAACGCCAGGAAATCATCGGGCAAAAAGGCCTTTGGCCCGCCCATAAGCTGTTCCCAACCCACTTTGGTTCCTCTTACGTCGCGTTGGTAATGATAGGCAAGGAACATAAGCGAGAGTTTGTCGTCCGGACGGAGCACACAACGCAATCCGCTCACCAGCATCTGCACCGAAAGTGACTTTTTCAGCTGAAATGCATCGGAACTAACCAGAGTAATGTCGTCGAAACCCTCATCCCTGTGTTCTTCCAAGTAATCTGAGACGGCCAATGCTTCAGCATTCCCTCTCACTAATACCATCATGTCACTCTCAGCTACGCCTTGCAATTTCATACGTACCACTTCGCGGAACATATCGCCCAATAAAGCGTCGCTCACCTCGCTTTTCGTCTTACACGGATACAGCTTCAGGTTCACATATCCGCCGTTTTCTTTCCTACAGAATTCGTTTAAACGTTCCGGACGGTAGTTTTCGTCGAAAATAGGTTCGATATCATCGCCAAGAACTTTGGCTGCTTTTCGGAAAAAGTCCAAGTTGAATGCCACTATCTCCCTTGCGCTGCGGTAATTCATTGACAAAGGCTTCACCACAGCCCTTCCATCGCGGAAAAAGGCCGACATGGCCCCGTCTTTAATGCCGCGCAGTATATCCCAGTCGCCGCCTCGCCAGCGGTAGATGCTTTGTTTCACGTCGCCAACCAAAAGTGCGGTGCCGTTACGGCTTAATAGTTCGTTTATTAACGGAAGAAAATTCTCCCATTGCAGATGTGACGTGTCTTGAAACTCATCTATCATCACGTGACTGAAACGTACGCCAGCTTTTTCCAGTACAAATATCGTGTCTTCTCCGTGTTCGAGCACACGACGCAGGAGGATGGGCGTCATGGAAAGCAATATGCGGTTAGCTTCGCGGTTTATTTCGTCCACCTTATGGGAGATGCTGCCCAGCAGGCCCAATTCGCCCAACTGTTCCGTTGACTTGCGATAGTTCAAACCGTTCTTGCGGCATTCGTAGCTCAACGCTTGCATTTCCTCCAGACGACGTACGAACTCGTTGGCCGTTGACGGGCCCTCGTATGAGGCTTCCAGGCGGCCGCTTTCCAGAGATTTTTGTAACTGCGGCTTAAGAAAAACAAACAACTCTTCATCTCCGGCTTTTCCTTTCAGACTATTCTCGAGCCGTTTCAAGGCTGAGCGCAAATGATTCGCGTTTGTACATCCCCAGGTGTCGCCAAAGGTGGCTTTCCATTCATTTAGCAGCACGCTCATCCTTTCTATCGTTTTGGCCTGGGGAGATGCCTTCAACAATCCTTTATATTTTGAGAAGAAAGGGTCGGTTTGCAAGTACGCATCCAGCGTATCCTTTCCCCGGAGATAGGCTTCGCGCCGCAATTCACGCGCCAAAGATTTCAGACGATTGCGTATGTCCCACGATTGCTCTTCACTGATAGCATCTTCAATCAACATCTTCAGCCGTTTCCTCGTCACGTCGTCGAGCATCTCCTGACTGGAAACCATGTAGTCAATGGCCATGTCCACTACGTCCTGGTCGTTGAGTTCTACGGCGTATGATGTCTGCAGATGGGCCGACCTGGCCACTTCGCCAAGCAACATCTGCAGGAAGCTGTCAATGGTTGTCACCGTGAAGTGGTCGTAATCCTGCAATACCGCGTTCAACTGCAATCCGGCGCGCCGTGTAATCTCACGCTCATCCAGTCCCGTGAGGCCGAAGTCGCGCATCGTCTTCTTCAAAGCGACCATGTCGTCCTCATCGGGGCGAGTGGCCAAACCAAAGAGGAAGTTGAGAATGCGCTGCTTCATCTCCGCCGTAGCCTTGTTGGTGAACGTCACGGCCAGAATGCTCCTGTGGCTCGCACCGCCAAGCAAGAGGGCCACGTAGCGGGCTGCCAGCGTAAATGTCTTGCCGCTGCCGGCCGATGCATTGTACACCGTAAGCGCAATATGCCTTTTCGTTTCCATCGTCTTTAACCTTGTCTGTGGCACATCATGTTTCTCAATACAAATATACGCATCTTTTTGCTAACTGCCAAGCATTATTCGCAGCAATTATTGTATGGCCCGCACGATGTCCGATATAGAACGGTCTATGTCCGACACCGCAGCACCCATGTCCCACTTGGTTCAGCCCATGTGACGTTTCGCAACTGAGGAAATAGAGAAGAAAAGGGCGGCATCGCAACTGGATGCCGCCCCTCTGGGCATAAGGTTATATAACATGTTGGATGTTCAGAGCAACTGCGACAGGCGGCCGATGAAGTCGTCCGCTTGGGCTCGTGTGAGGCACAGCGGCGGCAACAGGCGCAACATATTGCTGCCGGAAGCGCCGGTGAAGCAATGTTGCTCATATATGAGACGCTCGCGAAGGGGCTTGACGGGTTCCGAAAACTCGATGCCAATCATCAGGCCGCGTCCGCGCACCTCTGTAATGCGTTTGTCATGCCCGGCAAGCGACTGGAGGCGCTCCATGAGGTATGCCCCTACATCGGCAGCGTTTCTCACAAGTTGTTCGTCCTCCATAATGTCGAGCACAGCCAAAGCTGCGGCACACGCCAAATGATTTCCACCGAAGGTAGTGCCCAGCTGACCGTAAACAGGTCTGAACTGTGGCGCGATAAGTACCCCTCCCATCGGAAAACCATTGCCTATACCTTTGGCAACCGTGATGACGTCGGGACGTATGTCAAGGTGCTGATGAGCGAAGAAGCGGCCACTGCGGCCATAACCGCATTGTATTTCGTCGCAAATCAGGACAGCGCCGTGCTTATGACAAGCCTGCTCCAGCCCTTGTGCAAATTCGGCCGTCGCCATTCGGATGCCGCCCACGCCTTGTATGCATTCCAAAATACAAGCGGCCACATCGCCTTTTGCAAGCTCATGCTCCCATGCGGCAAGGTCGTTAAGCGGCAGGAAAGTAACATGACCGGCAGCATTGACCGGCGCCTGGATTTTCGGATTATCGGTAGCCTCGACCGCAAGTGAGGTGCGGCCGTGGAAAGCTTTGTCTGCCGCAAGAATACGTTTGCGACCCGTGTGGAAAGAAGCGAGCTTTAAGGCATTTTCATTGGCCTCGGCACCGCTGTTAATGAGAAAAAACTGATAATCTCCGTAGCCGCTCACCTCACCCAGGCGTTGGGCCAAACGTTCTTGCAGAGGATTGTGGACAGAGTTGGAATAAAATCCCAAACGGCCCACTTGATCGGACACGGACTGAACATAGCGCGGATGAGAATGGCCTACGCTTATCACAGCATGGCCTCCGTAAAGGTCAAGATAGTCTTGGCCACGGTCATCCCAAACAGTGCAACCGAGACCTCTGACTATCGTCACATTAAATAAGGGATATACATCAAAAAGTTTCATTTCGTCTGTTCTAAATTAAAATGCCACCGACTTCAGTCGCAGACCCGTTGTTTCATCAAGGCCAAACATAAGGTTCATGTTCTGCACAGCCTGGCCGGCAGCGCCTTTAAGCAGATTGTCAATGCAACTGGTGACAAGCAACTTGTTGTCTATTTGCTCTGCATGCACGATACATTTGTTTGTGTTCACCACTTGCTTCATGTCAAGCTGAGATGTGGTGTAGAAAGTAAAGGGTGCCGCAGCATAGAAACGGGAATAGAGGTCGTCAACCTCGGTTTGTGACAGGGCAACATCGCGAATGACCGCCGTAGCATAGATGCCGCGGGGGAAGTCTCCGCGATAAGGCAGGAAATCAAGGGCTCCGTCGAAATCAGGTTGCAGACGGCGGAGCGACTGTAGGATTTCGGGCACATGTTGATGGCGAAAGGCTTTATAAGTGCTGATATTGCCCGTTCGCCAACTGAAATGGGTCGTCGCAGATGGCTTCACACCGGCACCCGTGCTGCCTGTAATGGCGTTTACCATGATATTGTCACGAAGCATGCCTGCTGCAGCCAAAGGTAAAAGCCCCAATTGGATGCACGTGGCGAAACATCCGGGATTGGCCACGCGATGTGCGACACGGATGGCGGGACTCGAAAGTTCGGGCAAGCCATAAACAAAATCGTTACCTGGAGCTGACAAGCGAAAATCTTGGGCAAAGTCGATGATACGTACGTGGTCCGGAATGGCATGTTCCGCCAGAAATTGCGTACTCTTGCCATGGCCGAAGCAAAAGAAGAGAACGTCAACATCATCAAAGGGCAACTCGTCGGTAAACCGCATGTCGGTCTCCCCATATATGCCTTCGTGTACGTCACAGAGCAGATTGCCGGCATTACTCGTGCTATTGACAAAGCGTATATCGGCTTCGGGGTGACACAAAAGGACACGAATCAGCTCACCTGCGGCATAGCCGGCGCCACCTACAATTCCAACTATTATCATATCGCTTCTGTTTAGGCGCGTCTCGGTGCCAGAATCCACAACAACAGATATGCAAAGAAGCCAGTGCCGAATCCGAACACCAATGCCAAGAACGCAATGCGCACAATCAGCGAATCGATGCCGAAGTATTCAGCCAGTCCGCCGCATACGCCGCCTATGCGGCAGTCGGTCGATGATAAATAGAATTTCTTGTCCATCAGTTTTATCTTTTTTCGTCTTTGTGAATGCCATAATATACTCGCAACGGCGTACTGAGGACTTTGATGAAGCCTTTGGCCTCTTCCGACGTCCAACCGTGCTGCATTTCGCCATATTCTCCGAGTTTGGATTTCAAAAGATCGTCATCGCTGTCCACGCCTACGGTTTCATAACCCAGGGGACGGAGTTTCAGGATCGCAGTTCCGTTGACGTGGCGCTGACTACTGGTTAGCATTGCCTCAATATCGGGCATGACGGGCTCAAGATACTGACTCTCGTGCAGAAACATGCCATACCACTGCGCTACTTGGTCTTTCCAGTACTGTTGCCACTTGCTGAGCGTGCTTTTTTCGAGTAAGCGGTGGGCTTCAATGATGAGCTTCGGCGCAGCTGCCTCAAAGCCCACGCGACCCTTGATGCCGATGATGGTATCGCCTACGTTGCAGTCACGACCTATGCCATAGGCGGCACCAAGTTCTTCTATCTTCTGGATAGCGGCCACCTTGTCGGTATATTTCTCGTCGTTGACAGCCACTATCTCGCCTTTCTCGAAAGTAATCTTGAGCAGCGATTCGTCTTGCCGCGTCACGTGCTTCAGGTAGGCCTCTTCAGGAAGTCCTTGGGTGGAGTCAAGCAATTCGCCGCCGCAGATACTCGTGCCCCAGATGCCTACATTGTAAGAGTATTTCAACTTTGCGAAATCGGCATTAAAGCCATTGGCATTGAGATAATCGACTTCTTCCTTACGACTGAGGGCCTTGTCGCGCGTCAGGGTGATGATTTCCACACCGGGAGCCATTACGAGGAAGGTCATGTCGAACCTGATCTGGTCGTTACCGGCACCTGTAGAGCCGTGGGCTATGGCATCGGCCCCGATTTCATTGGCATAGCGGGCTATGGCTATGGCCTGGAAAATACGTTCTGAAGATACGGAGATAGGATAACAGTTGTTGCGCATGACGTTGCCGAATATCATGTACTTCAAACTCTTTTCATAATACTCTTGCGTCACGTCAAGCGTCACGTAGGCCTTTGCTCCCAACTTGTATGCGTTTTCTTCATTCTTTTTCAACTGTTCTGGAGAAAAACCACCCGTATTAGCGCAAGCCGCATAGACCTCATAGCCTTTCTCTTTTGCCAGATACATCACGGTATAACTGGTGTCCAAACCGCCGCTATAGGCAACCACTACTTTTTTCTTTGTCATAGGAATCACTATGTTTGTTGTACGAACTTTTATATCAAATCAAAAACCACTTATCTCAAATCCATTTCAGCCGCCTTATGAGCCATTTCTATCACATCTTGCGGAAGCTCCACGGGGAGTGGTTCACCCTCGTGGTCAGCAGGGTCATAGAGCATACCGGTGCAAACACAATACTTGCGACCAGTGCGTGCCAACACATCACAATTGATGCAGCAGGGATTTTCAGGCGTACCGCAACCTTTCCAATAGTCATCGTCTTGGGTCAACTCGGAGAAAGGCACAGGCACATAGCCTAACTTGGTGTTGATCTTCATCACCGGGCCACTGCTTGTCAGTCCAAAAAGCTTCGCTTTCGGCCAACGCAGACGGCTTAAGGTAAAAGCCACTTCCTTAATGCGTGTTGCAAGGTGATGACCGCGGAATTTTTCAACGACTATCAGACCGGAATTGGCCACATAGTGCTTGTCCTCCCAGCTCTCTATGTAACAAAAACCGGCAAACTCCTCGTCTTTCAGAGCCAGAATGGCTTTGCGCTCCCGCATCTTCTTGGCAAGATACTCATGAGTGCGTTTGGCAATGCCGGAACCCCGCACCTTGGCCGCGTTAGTTATTGTTTCAAGAATGGTGTCGACGTATTTCTCACACGAAGCATCGGCTACGAACACGCGTATTCCATCATTATATTCTGTCATGCAACTAATGTATTATTATAATTAGCTTTCGTAATTCGGTATCAAATCTTTCAATATCCCATGAACCACATCGCGCGAAACACTTTCGCGAAGCACCAGCAACAACGTGTCATCGCCGGCCAAAGAGCCGAGAATGTCAGGATGATTATGGGCATCTACCTCTACAGCCAAGGTATTAGCATAGCCGTTCAACGTTTTCAACACAGCAATATTGCCGGAAAACTCAACAGAAAGAAACCCGAAACTCTGCGCAAGCCGCTCGCGGTTTCTTCTTTGCGACACGCGGTTAGCCACACCCACGGTAGGCAAAACGTAAATGGCTCTGCCCGCAGCATTGTACACTCTGTAAACCTGCATAGACCGCATATCACGGGACAGGGTTGACTGAGTTGTCTTAAAACCCTCCTTCTCCAAGTCTATCAACAAGTCCTCCTGATTGTCATACGCTTTCTTTTCGAGCAATTGCCTTAAAACCTTCAGGCGGCCCTTTTTCTGTGCCATAATATCCTATTTTAGTATTACTATTCTTTTGCAAAAGTACGCAGAAAACCGCATAAATCACATCTAATCGCTCTATTTTTTTGCATAAAAAGCACAATTTAGATACAAAAATCGCATATTACGACCTTTTAAAGTACATAATATGCGTAATTTCGAAACTGCTGTTTACAAAATCAAAGCAAAAAACTACATTGCCTGAGGACGGCGCAAACGCTCGGTACGAATTTCGCCACTACCCAAACAGAGGCTTCGTCCATCAGTATATGGTACATAAATAACTGCGAACTGGCCCGAAGCAACTCCGGTTAATTGGCGGTCAGAACGGAGATAGAACTGATTATCTCTGATTTCAATCGTGCCACTCTCAAACTCCGGTGAATGTCTAATCTTAAACAGCACGCTCTGGGCCGTATTTAATTCAGCCAATGAGCCCTCTGAAATGGGATGAAAGTCGGCTAATCTGAACTCTGTACATTGGCGTGCGGCCGAATCTTCAGCCCGCGAGACATAAACACGGTTTTTGCGCGTGTCTTTCTCTACCACAAACCACGGACCGCCACTTAATCGTAAGCCTTTGCGCTGTCCAATCGTGTAAAACCAATATCCGGGGTGTTTACCCAGTTTCTGACGTGTTTCCCATTCAACAATATCGCCTTCACGTTCACCTAAATAGTGTTTCAAAAGAGCATCATAGGTGGTGTTTCCAAGAAAACAGATGCCTTGACTGTCCCGACGATGGGCAGGAGCCAGATTATATTGCTCAGCTATGGAACGCACTTCGCTTTTAGGCATAGCGCCGACTGGAAATTCGAGGCGCGACAACTGTTCCGGAGTAATCTGGCACAGGAAATCGGTTTGGTCCTTCACAGGATCGGCAGCTGTGGCTAGATACTTCACACCGTCTTTCACAACAGTGGTAGCATAGTGTCCGGTGACAGTACGGGCGAAATGACGTCCCACACGATCATAGAAACAGCCAAATTTTATCAAACTGTTACACATCACGTCAGGATTAGGTGTTAGACCACGCTTCACACGGTCAATCAAGTAGGCCACTACCCTATCCCAATAGTCTTTGTGTAAGTCAACCGTCTCCACTTTCAGCCCATACTGGCGCGCAAGAAGATTAACCATCTCCAAATCTTCCTCCATCGTACACGAGAACTCATCATCCTCATGTGCACCGATGATAATATAAAAAAGAGTAGGTTTCTCTCCGCGCTCACACAGCAGATGTGTGGCTACAGCACTGTCAACGCCTCCGGAAGCTAAAAGTGCAATTTCATCCATCGTCACATTACAATTACTTTGGCATTCGCCATTACCCCAGGGATGAAGAACATTCCATAGAGATGGCAAATGCCAAAGCGCATATCTAAATTATAATACTATTTCTGCACCGAAAACTTGAATACCGTGTGGTGCTTGTAAGTTTCACCGGGCTTCAGGTAAGGATTAGGCCATCCCTTCACGCCTTTTACCCACTTGTTGGGGCTGTCAGGGTACACTTGGCTTTCCAAACAGATGGCACCGCGTTGCGGATAGGCTACGCCGCCCTTTCCGACCACGGTACCGTCAAGGAAATTACCCGTGTAAACCTGCAAACCGGGTTGGTCGGTGTAAACTTCAAGCACAATGCCCGTTACAGGCGAAACGACGCATGCGGCAATCTGTTCAACATCACCATTCGTGTTCAAAATCCAGTTGTGATCATAGCCGTTTGCATTCTTTATCTGCTCATTGCTCGTTTCATCAATACGTTCACCAATGGTTGTCGGTTTAGTGAAATCCAATGGGGTTTCAAAGACAGAAGCAATGGCACCGCTGGTCATGAACGTGCTGTCAACGGGCGTGAATTTATCGGCATTGATATAAAGAGTATCGTTAGTCACGGGAATTGTCGGGTCACCGTTCAGATTGAAATAAGCGTGGTTTGTCAAGTTTACCACAGTTTCGGCATCAGTGGTGGCTTCATACTGGATATCTATGGCATTGTCTTCAGTAAGCGTATAAACCACCTTAGCCTCTACCGTTCCGGGGAAATTTTCATCACCATCGGGCGAAACGAGTGTCAGCTCAAGCGTGGTGGAATCCACTTGGTTTGCCTCATACATTTTATACTGCCATCCATTGGGACCACCGTGGAGCGTATGGCCGTAATTGTTCGTTGGCAGTTGAATTTCCTTACCGGCAACCGTAATTTTACCTTGGTTAATACGATTGGCATATCGTCCGATAGCTGCGCCAAAATCGCTCGGAATGCGCTGGTACTGGCCTATGCTGTCGAAGCCCAGGACAACATCCTTCATCTCGCCCTCTTTGTCCGGCACCATGATGCTCACGATGCGTCCGCCAAAATTGGTAATGCACACTTCCATTCCGTTCCCGTTCTTCAACGTGAACAAATGGCAATCAACGCTGTCTATCGACACCTCAAAGTCTTGCGGATTGAGCCCGGAAAGCGTCAAATCAGCAGTTTCTTTTGGCCCGTTGCAGGCCGTCAACATAGCCAGCATCACACCGGCCATCACTAACATTTTCTTCATGGTTCCTATGTTTTTGAATAATAACTTTAGCTTTTATAGCGCACACAAAATTACAATAAATTCGGGCCAAAAGCAAATTTTCAATATTTTTTTCAACCAAGATATGATTGTACCTAAAACATCTTCGAATGGGTCAACAGTGATGAGCATGGCAAAACAACCATGAACAAACCGTGTATTGAAGAACAAAAGGAATATGTTGTAGATATCGTAACACAATGTTTCAGAAAGGAAAGGCCCAACAAAAGAAGAAAAAAGTGGCACAGCAAAAGTGAGGTAGCCAACGTAGCCCCGGCAGGACGATTTTGTCAAAAATTTTCAGAAAAATTCCGGCAGTTTTATAAACCGTTGATTTTCATCAGGTCTCAAGCATGATCAGACAGAAACGGCGCCTTGAAATTTTGAAACGCCGTTTCTAAAGAATGAAGTCCCACTTGTGAGCACCGAAATGGGACCTCTGCCGACGGTTTGTCAAAATTTTTCAACATTTTCCTCATTCATACCATCCACGCATGGGACTGGGTGACACGGAGGCATGAAATGCCACAGATAGATCTCCGTAGCGGCACGGTCACGGTGGAAAGCCATTTGAATTGATAATTATTCTGCGTTTTTTCTTATACCGTTGAGAGTGTATCCCAAAAGAAATCCGTATATTTGCGGA